>Ga0163151_10003079_pt1 | contig 24486 bp, 23 predicted proteins | sample OliLakLV19MP5IB2_FD_145596 | JGI IMG/M metagenome (GOLD analysis project Ga0163151, IMG submission 145596) | Freshwater microbial mat bacterial communities from Lake Vanda, McMurdo Dry Valleys, Antarctica - Oligotrophic Lake LV.19.MP5.IB-2 | ecosystem: Environmental > Aquatic > Freshwater >...
CGACAGTACCCATCTGCGCGGCGTGCCCTATCGACTTCACAAAATAAAAAACGAGCTCTAGTCTCGCGTAATCGGTGCGGAGTTTTGGGAATCCATGGATCAGGCTGGCTTCTTGTAATTGATAAAGAGGGTCACTACCCTCCCTTTCACTAACACGATAAACCGCCTGTATGCAATTAAGCGCCTCGAGCACGCCACCACCAAAACGTTTCTTACTCTTTAGAGCGGCACGCGCAAACAAATGAATCTTAGCGCCTGAGGCGTTTATTCCATGCAGGATGAGATCGGACTCTCCGTATTTTACGCGCTTTAAGAGAATGACTTTTTCTGTTTTATTCATAAACCTAGTTTGGTGTCCAAAGTATACTTCTTTTTAAATAGATAAATACCGCCGCCTAGCAAACCCCAAACAAAGGTGACGATTTGAAAAAGACTAACTGAATTAGGTCCTATTTGAGTTTTATCTCCAATATAAAGATTAAAGATTGCTAAAAATACCATTTGGCCAATGCCGATACTTGCAGGCGTAATTGGAAGCGATGAACAAACAAATCCCAAAGGTACAATAAACAAATAGGCTTTTAAATCTAGGGGCGCGCCCAACGCATTGCCCACGATGTAAAAAAATAAAATTGAAGTCACCTGCGTGCTAAAAGAAAGGACCACAGCCTTAACTATTGCCGCTTTATTTGAACAGTAACTATGAATCGACTCATAACATTTATAAAGAAATTCTCCATAAATTATCTTTGAAGTGGTTTTTTGGATAATACCCGAACTATTTATTCTTTTTGAAAATGCCACTCCGAGTATCAAAGAAAAAATTCCTCCGGCAACCATCATCAACTTATAAATGTACATTATTTTAGGGTTCACCAGAAGTACGGGCATGATAAATACGCCCGAAAAAACTACTATGATCAGCATAGTCCATAGTCCTATTACACGATCTACAAAAATACTTGTCGCCGCTAAAAATTTTTCGTTGTCTTGGGACTTTACTAAATAGTATCCCTTTATGAGATCACCACCCACGCCGCCAGGAACCACAAAATTAAAAAATAGACCGACTAACTGTAAAGAGAAAACTTGAGCTATATGGGCTCTAAAGCCTTGACCACTTAAAAGTACCAGCCAACGAAATGACGAAAACACTAGGCCCAAAAATACTAAAAACAGACAAAGAGCGAGATCTCTCGCAGTTAGTACACTAAACATTTCGTGGAGATTTAAGAGGCCCTTATCAACCATTAGGTAAATGATCGCGACTGCGATACCTACCTTTATAAATGGCATAAATGACCGTCGAATGAGACTCATCTATAAACGGTTCTCAGATTCGCTTGTCCGTGACAAGCCTATTCCTATAAATGGCTAAAATCAGGTCTTTCTTGCTGACTTATTAGTCAGCAAAATTTTTGAACTGAGAATATGTGCTCTCGGCAGCCGTTGTCTGTTCGGACCACTTTTTGACTTCCTTCTTGTAGGCGTCTTTTCGACCATTCCACTTGGTGCGCTCGTTTTCGGTGGACACGGTTTTGGTATCGACAAGCCCTTTGAGCTCAGCCATGTTTTTCTTTTGTTCGTCCCACTCGAGCTTTTCTTTATCAATTTGAACTAGGCGTTCTTGGTAAGTCGTAATATTTTGTTGCCTCTTCACCCTGTTTTCCTCGAGCTTCGCGAGAACCTGCTTTAGCTTTTGAATTTCAATCTCTTCTTTGTCTATGACCTTCTGTTCTTCTGTCATAAATTTTTGGACTGAGACTTTTTGCTTGTCGAGCTCTAACTTGTTGGCGTTAATTTGTTTGTCGCCCAGATTTAGTTGTTTGCGTTGGTCTTTTAAAGTACCCAAAGCCCTGTCGACTGAATCCAGATTGTTACTCACCGCGCTCAAATTGGCTTCATACTGAGTTAAGTTTGATTTACTGTTCTCAGCATTAGTTTTTAATTGCTCCACCTTTTGAGCTGCATCCATTTTAGCATGTGCCGAGTGACTTAAACTCACCACTAGCAAAGATAATAATAGTTTTCTCATAAATCCCCCTATAGATCTTAAATTTCCTTATAAACCTGCATTACGTGATTTCTCTTTAGGACAGTTATTCTGCAAAGACGACCTAAAATTACCTATTTCGTCCTCCCAAATTTCACCGTCAAAGTCCCAATTTAAATTCTTGGCGTTCTCTTTGAGGCTCGCTGGCGTACGGGCTAACCCTTTTTCGCCGCCGGCCACCTGAAACCTTATGTTCTCACCGCTACCCGAGAAAACTTCAAAGCGAAGCAAATCGTTATTGGCAAATAATTCTTTGAGATTGTCGCGAATTGATTTGAGTCTTTTCGCCAAAACCCTCTCGGCTTTGCCTTTCATTTCATTTTTCCTTAAGCTAATTAGCTTGGTTACTTCTTTTTTTGCAGCTCCAAAATTTGTTTGGGCGCGAGCAACCATTTCTAGCCTAAACTTAACGACTCCTTCTTTGACTTCGTACTGCTTAATAGTTCTTTTAATGTTGGCCACTTCTTCGGTTTGAGTCTTGTTGGCCTGAAGTTTGGTGACTTTTGACAGTAGGCCCTGTCTTTCAATAGTGAACTGTTTAAGATTAGCATTTAATTGTTTAAGGTCTTTGACAAAAAACTTTTCTATGTAACTCCATTGATCGACTTCATCGATGAGCTCATTGATACCTTCTTGGAGATTTAGAAAATCTTTGTGACGTCCCATCTCTCTTACGATTTGAAACGGCAAACCGTCTACCATAGTTTGCTTTGGATCTTTTAAATGTTTTTTAAGAGTGTCATAAAAAACAGAAAGCTTGGTGTTAGTCTTTAAGTAATCTTCAACCCTCAAAAACCAAGGCCGGTGAATTTTTTCGAAGACTTCAATTGTTCGATAGGCGTCACCGTACTGGCAGATATTTAGGTAGCCGATCGTTCTCACAGCGTAGGATTCAGGTTTGTATACGTTTCTAAAAAACCCCGTCTGAATCGAAAACATATTTCCGACCGCGCCAACATAATCACCGCTGTGAAGCTGAACCCAACCTTGCTCTAACAATCCCTCGACCCATTGAGGATGGTTTTTTTCGACCTTCAAATAGTTCTTGAGCGATTCGTCATAGGAACGGCCATTGGCATATATTCGTCCCATGTTCATGTTGACCATCGTTGCTAATTTTTGAGGATCACCATTTTTGTTGAGATACTGAGATAGTTGTTTGCCGGTTTCAAGACTTGCCTTGCTGTTCCCTTGAAGGTACTGAGACATCATTATAATAAACTGAGCCCGAGAGTAATATTCACTTTTACTTTTCACGACAGTCGCCTCACGAATGGCGGCGTCATACTGACCGTCGCGAGTATAAATTTTGGCCATGGTAAATGAGACGGCATCTTTGTCAGAATCATTCACGCCAAATTTCATTTGGCCTGTCTTAATCATTTGCCCTACGTCACCTTCATAGGAGAATTGGGCGTCTTCGCCAACCCGCCCAATTGCCAAGGAACCAAATTCTTTGTCTGACTGACTAAGCACTTCTTTGAGATCATTCAATTTTTGACTTCCTAAACCCATCTCTCTCAAACATTCAGCACTCATGAATTTGGCCTCTGCATATCCCGAGTGATTTACGTCAACATCTCGCAATAGTCCGACCACATTGTGGCAGGCCTTGCCAGTGGCGTTCATCATGATGGCTGCCAACAAAGTTTTGTCACTGGCTGAAAGCAGCTTCAGGGCTAACTCCTGCACCGCCTGGGGTTCATCGCTAGTAAAACTCACTGCTTCAATTTTCTGCTGAGTCACCGGAAAATCTTGGCCCTTAACCTGACTAATATTTTTACCTGCATCAACCACAGGTTCGATTTTTTTTGGTATGACCGCATTTACACTATTCTTTGCTACCAGTTCGGGAGCAGAGAGTTTGGCGAAAGGTTTAACCGTCAAAGGTTTCACATTTATTTTATCGCCAATGAGATCCGTATAACTTAATCTTTCTTCGTCGCCAATATCGAGATGGGGAATATTTTTAATAAATTTGGGCAGTGATACAACACCTTGTTTGTTACGCTTAAGGTTCTTATCACCTGCACGCGCAGGAGTTTCTACCGAAAGGCCTCCGCTTGACTTCATGTTTTTTACAACTTCTTTGAGATCTTGAGGTTGGGCTGTAGGTATCTCTATTGGTGCCGACGGGACTACAGGGGCGATGCTCTCGGGACTTTGAGCCACTTCTGTTTTCTCTGTTTTCTCGGCTTTATTCTCGTCAACGCGAAAGCCATTATACCACTGAACAATCTCGCGCTTAACCTCTCGCGCCTTATCTTTAGCTTCGACTACGATGCGCTCCATCTTTGACTTAACACGGTCAAAAAAGCTCAACGAACTTTTTTCTTCGGCCCAGGCGAAGTCCATGGCACTAATTAAGACAACTATAAAGACTAAAAATTGTCGTTTCATACATTAACCTCTTAAAAAAAGTACGTTAAGCCAAACATTAAATAGGTAGATTGAACCAAGTCATTGCTTACTACAGAGCCGTTAACAGTTCCTATGCCGGCCGCATCGTATTCTTTTATTTTCTCTTTTTGCCAACGATTCTTAAAATCGAACCTTAGAGCAATATTTTTTGATAAAAAGAAGTGTTGAGTGATATCCAAACAGTAGGATAAAGCAGAGTCTGATTGGTTGCCATCGACAACAAACTGCTCATACTCCGTCACTCCGATTCCCGGCGAAATAGATAAATCAAAATATAGAATTTTTTTACTTAAAAGACTGACCTTAGCATAAATGGGTACCCAGTTATAAAAAAGTCCAGTAAACGACTTTTGGCGTGTTCTGTCGGGCTGAAGGCCGTAAGAGTTTTTAAAATAATTAACCAATTTACTATTGTCTAATTCAAAACTATTATACTCTAAACCCACACCAGTTCTTTCATTAAAATAATAATTTAAACCCAAATTATAGACAGAGCCCGAGTTATAACTATCATTTGTGGGCTTACCTAGCTGCGCAGTTAAGGCGACTCGTTTTTCTTTGGTATAGGTACGATTTTGGACCACGCTAAAATCGGTATCTTTAGAACTCCAGTAGTTTTCTTCAAGCTCAGTGATATCAACTTTTTCGCCAGAACTTGGCCCCGGAGCCGCACCCTGCCCTGGTTTTTGCACTGGTGCTGGCACGCTGCCTTTTGCAGGTGTTTTTTTCTTATACTGGTTAGACTGTGCCATGGTTAGCGGTGAAATCACTAACGTGACGAACAATAAAATAATACTATAAGTAGCATTCTGACGTCCCATAATAAGCCTCCTCGGCCTAATAAATTATCGAACCCGTCAATATTAAGAGATTCTAATTAGTACTCTTAAACAAGAACGGATACGAAACTAGCACGGTCGATCCACCCTTTGGGGTAGGGAACTCCCAGCCAGCTACGCGCTTCAGAATACATCCTTCGACTATTGCGTTGTTAAGTGTTGTTGAACTTACTTTTTGATGGACAACTTTACCGCCGCCACCAATCATAAACTGTATTTTAATTTTACCGTAAAGCTCAGGGTTGGCACTGAGTTGCCTTTCGTAACAATAGCGAATGTGACCGATCTGTCCCTGAATGTACTGAGCGATAACTTCTCGGTCGAGTCCGCCCTGAATGTCAGCCTCTTCTGAAAGTAGACCAACTTCAGCCGTACCCACAGATCCTGCAGTCAAATTGCCAAGCTCGCGGTAAGAATTGGCGCCGCCGGAACCAATTGTGCCTATACCAGCCAATCTTTGTGTGCCCGGGCCGCCACTTCCAGTTCGTGCTGCTTTATTTAATTTGGCGCCGATACTAGCGATATCTCGAATAGACGGCATTCCGCCTCTGACATCACTGTTACTGTTATTTTCAACTCGGATAAGGTTAGCACTGTTTGCAGTAACTCTTTTTGAAAGTCGCCCCACCAGAGCTGTCAAACCCGTGGCTCGGATTTGTTGTATAGCTTTTTGACTGGCTATTTTTGCACCCGAGGCCGGCGCGGCATCAAAGCTTGTTTTGTTAGTCTGAAGTTCGCTGGCATTGGTTGAGAGCACCTCAACCTTGGCTGTTGAATCAGGCTGAGGCCCCTTTGGCTTTCCACGATTAAGAATATTGGCCACGGCCCTGTCAGATTTTTCAATCTTTTTCTTTACTACTTTTGCGTCATAGATCATCGCAGTATAAGCGTTAACCTCAGGCATGACGGTCTTTTTGTCTTGACCAATGTAAGGGATGGTCATCAACAACACTGCCAATGCGAAAGTAAAAACCGCTGCGATCAAAGGCTTCCTTAATTCCACTGGAATTAAATGTGCTGGCGACATTTTTTCTGAATAACTCTTGTCACTCATTCCTATTAGGCGTTGCTGCACCGTAAGATTATCAAACTCTTGCCAGACCCATTGTTTTGTTTTTGGTGGATTTAGCACCCACTTTCTTATTCCATATTGAAAGTGATACGACTCATGTGCATTCAACATGTGAGACTCAATGACATGGCCCTTTAGGCGCACGACAATTTGGTGACCTAAGCGGCTACTTTCATTGACATGGGCCGTATTGATGTCACGTATTTCCTTCTGAAAAAGCTCTTTATTAACTTCTCTGTTAAATAGATTTAAAGTGTGTGCACCAATTCGAACTTCGACTGGTTTTTCGAGCTTGTGTTCAAGAATTTTTTCTTTACCGATAAAAGTGCCGCCGGGACCGCCGAGATCATAAATGTACCAAGCGTCTTTTTTGTATTCGATTACTGCGTGAATTCCGCTAACGTCATTTCCCAGTAGGCGTAGGTCCGCATCCCGCGCTGACCCTAAGGTAAAAAATCGAGTACCCGGACGCAATTGTCGAAATTTAAGAAAACGCTTTTCTCGCTTTAATTCTAAACACAGTTCCGTTTTTTTCATAAATTACCCCAATAAACGCATCAGCAAACGTATCAATGAACGTATCAATGAACGTATTCTAGAGATTCTTTAACATTATCGTTGAGCTTCTTTTTAACTTTATATAATGGATCAAAATCGATTCCCTTTTTTTGCACCAAGTAAGAGCCATCAGGGCTTCGAACCTTGCCGTTGATGTCAGTTTCTGAAAAATCGACTTTCTGAACATTCTTACCAGCGGTCCGCTCTTGAGCAACAGTCGGCAGTGAAATCATCAGCCCTAAAACCAAAATGGATAATAATAATTTTTTCATTTTTTCACTCCTGACACGTGACGAGCGACATTTTGTTTTTTGTTTTTCAACAATACCTCAATGCTCTTAATTTTATTACTAAGCTCCTCGTCACCAATGATCACTTTTCTTTGACTTAAACTCATAGCGTAAATGTGTCGATATTCAGCCAGAGCCTCATCAAGATTTTGTAAATAGCTTTCTAAAACGAAAGCCTTGAATAATCTCACTTCAACATCTTTTTTGTTGGAACTAATAATTCTCTCGGCATAATCTAGTGCCATTTTAGCGTCGCCCATCTGCACCTTGCATTGGGCCGATCCAAAAAGAGCTTCACGATTGAAAGCCTGGTACTTGAGCGTACCTTGAAAATACTTGTCGGCCAATTTGTAGTTTTGGTCACGTAAGGCAAATTGGCCCAAGTAAAGATAGGCATCTGGCAACTTGTCATCAAGGCTTAGTGCTCTTGCAAACTCTTTCCGTGCATTTTCATGATCAGCGATCCTTAGTAAAACACGTCCCTTTTGGTAAGGAATTAAAGCAATGGATTTATCTAATTCCTGAGCCTTCTCTAAAAGCCATAGAGCTCGGCTCGAATCATTTTGATGTTCAGCCACTACACTTAAATAGTAAAATCCCCAGGGAGAATGCGGAAAGTTTTCACTCATTTTGTGGCCAACGCTCTCGACCTGATTCCAGTTTTTGGCGACAACACAATTGTTCGCTAAAATGACTGCTGATTTCCAAAATTTAAGAGTGTCTTCAACGATTCTGTCGGGACACTTACCGGTGTTGGCTGCGGGCAAAGTGCTGAACTCAACGTCATTGACCAATTTTTCTGAATTTGCTTGGGTAATAACTTGAGAACTGGTACATCCCAAAATTACTAAACTTGCGACTATTGCTAAATATCTCATGTTGATACCGCCTTCACTTTTGGCACCATGATCTCTGGCTGTTCAATAATTACTTTGAATTTGGGGACCCATTTTTTTGTCTGATTTTGATTTATCGCAGATTCAATTTCGCTAATATACTCACCACCACCCTCGAACTTGTGAGCCAGAGCTAGAGCCTCCATCAGAATACCAAATCCTTTTTGTTCCATAGGAGCCGCTAGTTTTTCAAGCTCACCACGAAGTACTTCAACATCTGCGGCCTGAGTAGGATCGAGCGGAAGGTCAATATTTCGTAGTGCGCGCGAATAATTGAGATAACTTGAACCCAGACGTTTCATGGCTTTAACGCTAATCTCTCCGACTCCATACTTCATGGAACTTTCGTACGCGCTCTGAACTTTTTCTAAGCGCTGCGTCTTAAGACTCAATACGATGGCGATTCGCTCGATCTTTGACTTTAGACTTTGATTGTCGAATTCGTCCTCTAGTATCCTACCCTGACAAAATCGCGCTTTTGCTTTAGCATAGTTAGTTGATTCGCTATTTCCCAAAATCCTTTTTGCCAAATCAAAGGCTTCTTTATACATTTTGCTAGCCATCAATAAATCTAATTCTTTAATTTGAATAACACTCATTTGGGGTTGGATTCCTGCCGCAAACACAAGTTGATAGACCTTTTTCAGGCTCTCTTTGTCATTAATGTTTTCTTCTAGAAGTTGCCACTTGGCCAAAATATTAGCGTCCACGCTGCCATTGGGCAGTTTCGCATATTTTTGGTAAAGCTTTCTAGCCTCGTCCTTGTTGGGACTTACAGAAAAAAGATCAGCTGCTAAGAGCTCCCATTTTTTAGTCTGCTTGGTATCTCGCTTCGCCAATTGAATGAGTACTTGAGCAGCGTCGGTCGATCGCCCTATTTTCTCAAAAGACTGAGCCGATTTTAACAGTATCTCAAGATTTCCATTGTCCTCAGGATAAGCAATAGCAAATCTTCGACCTTCTTGTGCGGCTTCCAAATACCTTTCAATTCTATAGTATAGTTGTATGGCGTTCCACCAAGCCTTGCTAGTCAAAAGAGACGTCGGGTTGTCTTTCGAGAACGAAAGATATTCGGCTATGGCTTTTGGGTAATCTTGTTTGTCTTCTATACCTTGTATCTCGGCAAAGAATGACTCCTCATAAATTTTTGTCAATTTTTGGTTGCGCTCTTTATTTCCACCAGACCCTTTAAGATTTTTTGCGTAGTTTTTCAACTCCGTATAACTCTTCTCTTTGTTGAGAATGTCCATCATTAGATCCTGAGATTTGCTCGCAAGGTCCCTATTTTTATCTTGGCTTCCCACAACTTTAAAGACCTCTTTGGCTTTAACAAAATCTTTCGCCTCGTAGGACAAAAATCCTAGTTTAAATTTAACTTCTAGTAGGAATTTACCTTGAGGATTTCCTTTAAAATAACTGCTGGCTAATCTCACAAAAGTTACAATATCTTCTGCCTGCCATTTTTCGCCGACCGCTTTTTCTAAGCTTACGAGGGCCGCATAACCAGCATCATGCCTTAACGACAGGTCTTTTTCAGACTGTCCCACTTGAGCATAGTTCTCGCTCGCCTCACGATATTTTTTATTTTGGAACAAAAGCTCTGCAAAGTTAAATCTGGCCTGGCTAACCTCTTTAGTGTCCCTCGGTAATTCTAAGTATAGTCGGTAGGCGGCCTCTGCTGACTGCGCAATATCGATAAACTGAGGCTGCTTCTTCCACATGCGGTGCCACTTTGAAGCTAGTCTCAAACTGGTATCATCAAATAGCTCCTGGCAATTGAGCTCAGCGGATACGCTAAATCCCTTAAATTCATCCTCAAGCTCATTTCCTCTTTGAGATTTTTGCCAGCGGCTTCCTTCTTTACAAATATCGTGAAATTTTGAAAGTTCTACGACCGAGGACTTACGATCATGCAGAGTCTCAAATATCCAGGCGAGTTCATTATATGCTACCGGTAAGTAAGAAGACCGAGGAGAGCGCTCCACCAAATCATGAAGTACAACTACCGCATCTTTGTTGCGACTATGAGATTTGTAAAGCTCCGTAAGTCTCATAAGTACAGCGCCGACGCCAAAATCTTGAGCTGGAGTTTTAAAGAAATCGTAGGCATGACTAGCTGGAAAGACATCCTCAAAAAATAATGCCATATCTTCAAGAGCTTCTTTTCTTAGATCTAGTCGAGAGTCTAAGCCTTTCTCCTTTACAGACCTACCAAAATTCACGAGGCTTCCTAGTTCTTTAAGTCCCGAGGTGGCGTCATTCAAATTATAGTGAGTCCAAGCAATTTTATACAAACCGTAAGGATAGGCCCTGGCCTCAGGAAACTTTTTAATCTTCAAGAAAAATTGAAGTGCTTTAGAAAAATTCTTTTCTTGAAAAAACATTTCGCCCATCGACAGATAGGCATCAGGAAGTACAAATGAATCGGGATAGCGATCTAATAGTCTCGTGTAGAGCGCTTTTGCCTTGCTAAAGTTTTTAATGCTCTGGTTGGCAAAGCCGTTATTAAATAACACAAGATCGAGGCTCCTAAAGTTTCTAAATCGACCCTCAATGCTATCGTAGATGGCAATTGCTTTTGTCACCGCATTTTTTTCTGAGGCTTTTTCTACTAAACGGGGGGCAAGTCTTTTCATTTTGTCGTTTGTTTTCTGTAACTCAAAGAATCGATCAGTTTTGGCTTGCCTCATATAGAGTTCAGCTTGTCTAAACAAAAGTTCAGCCTCCATCTGAGTACCGCGGTATTTTTTAAGGAGCTTTGTTAGTTCGGCCATTGCCTTTTGCTCCGTTTGTTTAACAAGTATTTCGGTCTTCAAAGCGCGAACCTCATTGCCCGTTTCGTCGTTAGGATCAATGCGAAGATTATCAAGAACGTTTTGGTTCCCAAGCACCTGTGCGCCAGAGAACAGAGTTACTATTACGAAGGTCACTACAAACGATTTCACTTTTTAATCTCCTACCGCAACAGCGGCCATCTTAATATTGGCGTAGCCTGCTGATGTGGCCGTGTACATTACTTTTTTAAGCACTTCATATTTAAGTCTTGAGTCAGCCTGTAAAACTAAAGTGCCGTCGAAATCTAGAGTCTCGTTTATGGATGCTATTCTTCGAGAATTCTCAGCCTCTTTATCGAGTTCTTCATAAAGGGCGGGAATAAACATTTTATCTTTGGCGTCAAAGCTAGAATCCACAATCTTTCCGTCGATGATTTCTGAAACCCTTTTGTCGTTTACAAATATTCCCGCTGCGGTGACAACTACTTTGAGAGCTTCTATGGGGTTGTTGGCGGTACTTGAGATTGGCAGCACAAGGCCATCTGTGACTGATACTTGCACCGAACTGGCACTCTGTTGATTGAGCAAAAATACCAATAAGATTGTCATCATATCTACCATCGATGTGATCTGCACCGTGAATGTAGCTTTGCGATTAATTTTTTTCATCTTCTCTACAATACGCATTTCTTTAGCCTTCCATCACATTGCCAAAAAATATGTCAACAAACATAATGTCAGTTTCTACCTTTTGGTTAGTACCTTTATCGATTACAAAAATTTTACGCTCGCCTACTTTAGTTTTTCTGGCTGCGTCCATTATTTTAATAATCTTGTTATAAGGAGTTGCTAGATCCGGTCTTAAATCTAAACGGAATGTTTGAGGGTATTGTTCCTTAGCTCTCACCAATTCCTTATGGAAACCGTCGTAATCGAATTCATTGTCGATCAGTGGGATTGACCTTTTCTCACTCTGACCATTATGTATAATTTCAAGTTCAATTCCCTTGCCAGCAAGAACAGAAGCCATGATAGAAACTTCGGGGGTTGGGTTTTTACGCTCCAGCTCTATCGCGTCGTTGACGACTTGTGGCAGCTGTGTTTCAACAACCCCCACTTTTACCATTACTACTGTAAAGATGAGAATCGGAATCAATGACACGATAAGTGACAACAATGGTGCCATATCGAGTTCTATCGATTCTTCCTCAGCTTTAAAGAGACTTAGGTTCTTTGCCATTGTTTTTCCTTATGCCACTTTCTGTTTTGTAGAAGGAGGTACTGCCGGTCCGCCTTTGCCATTTTTGTCTTGAGGTGCAGCTTTCGCCGGAAATACATTATTAATGTGGAAGGGCTGATAGTGTCTCGTCGAAAGCCAGTCCACAACTTTTGAAGAATTCTCAATGATTTCTTCAAAGTGTCTGTTCTGTTTTGCAAACAAGAATGAGTAGACCACCATCACGGGAATAGCCACGCACAGTCCGAAGGCGGTTGTATACATGGCCATCGAAATACCTTCGGAAAGAATTCTTTGTTTTTGGGTGGGATCAGCTGCTGAGACAGCGGAGAAAGCCATAATCATTCCTTGAATCGTTCCCAACAAACCTAAAAGTGTGGAGACGTTGGCAATCATCGAGAGATAACCAAGCCTTTTTCCAATCTGAGGCATAACTTCGGCAATGGCGATTTCTTGGCCCTTTTCAATTGACTCATCGTCACGATCAGATCGTTCTAAGATTCTTTTTACTACCGCCACAAGAGGGATTTCTTCTTTGCCCGAGCAATGTGTAATTGCTTCTTCTAATTGATCGTTTTGAACTAACGCCTTTACATGAGTCATAAACTCTTGGGCGTTAATTGCATAGGTAAAATAGAGAGCGCGAACTCGTTCTAACATAATGCCTAGTGCGAGTACTCCCATCAAAACTATGAGGTACGATGTTACTCCGCCATCGTCTAATATCTTAATAAATTCCTTGATACCTTCTAACATGGGTCCCCCTTATTTGGCCGTAGTCGGATTATAATTAATTGTTAAACTAGAATCGATTCGGGCCACACTTGTGCCATGAAGCCGAATTGAGTTATCTTCTTCGTGATAAGTCCAACCGTTGACAGCGTCATTAGGAACTAATTCCCCATTAATTCGAACTTCGATTGATTCTACCACTGGAATTCGATCCAAAATAAACTTGGCGGTTGAATCCCATAATTTCTTTTCGATTCCTGAAAGTGCTTGTTTGAAGTCGGATACACAAATGCTAGTTTTAATGCCACCCGAAAAGTTGGTCATGCCCATGTATTCGTAGCCAGGCTCTGTAAATTGACCGTTGGTAGAACAGCCTTCGCCCGCAGTTCCCATAACCGCTAAGGTGTGAAAGGTCCACATTCTCTCACCAAACTGGGTGGGTTTTTTGTAGCTTTCTAAAAAATTAATATAGTCTTGAGCATTTCCCTCACTGTGGTCATCCTCATTCGAAAACACCACCACCACTAAAAATGCGTCAGCTCTAAAAAATCCAGCATTGTCGTTGGAACCAATCTCTATGGCCTTTTTCATGGCGCCCAAACCTTGTTCATAATGATCGACCTCAGGTAGCACTACCCGGCTTACAAACTGATTGCGAAAATTGGGAGTTGAGCCAGTCAATACTTTGGGGTTGCCGATGAGCTTACCGCGCTCACCGTCAGTAGAGATATTAGAAGTTGTAACCCCTAAATGAAAATCTAAATTGCGCGTGCTAAGACCGTCAGCAAAAGCGCCGATCTGGTTGGCTAAAATTGTTTGATGTTGTTGCATTGAAGGTGTGTTATCGATGATCCAAAGAATATCGATTTTGTTGTTCCAAGTGACTGTCGCATTATACTTGTCAGCTTCAGGCGCTAAACCAAATTTTTGAGCAGCGCAGGACATCTGCAGTGCTAAAAAAGCTAGAATAGTTGCACTAATTAATAATCGTTTCACTTGTGTACACTCCCAACCCATATATCGCAGGTTGCTAAAAAATATTATTTTAGGCTCGGAGAGTACATCCAACAGACGTGAGCAATTCTCGCTACAGACTTAAATTTTAAAAACTAAGAAGCCCTTCTTCCTTTTTGCGTAAAGTCGTTTAAATGACCTAAGGCTTTTTCTCCAATACTTGTAAACTTAACTCCGTAATGAATGGTTTGATCTTTGTGTTTTACGCTCTTTAAAAATCTTTTGCTGACAACTTCGACTACGGCGTTGAACGGTGGCACGGCATCCTCTGGCTTGAAATGAAGATAGAGAACTTGACTTGGAACAATCATCGAATGCTCCATAATGATTCCGGCACCGCCCGAACTGATTTCAAATCCCTGCCCTTTCCAGACTTTTTGATTGTCATGGACAACAATAGAGCCTCCAAACGGGGCTCGGGCATGTCTACGTCTAAAGAACACTTCTGTTAGTGAAGAATCTTTGGAACGTTTTAAATCGCGAATTTTGTCTGGTTTAAAATCACTGACCTCGGCTACTCTTTGCCAGCTTTCCATTCCTGGTTGCCAAATATATTCGTATTCGTACAGACTTTTCTCTTGCAACATTTTTACCAAATCAATTAATGCAAAGGGACCTGTGCGGTTTTCCCCTTTTAGAATATACCATTCGTGTGGGTCCGTCGCTTCGCTCTGTATGAGTGTCTCAGATTTTGGTTTGGTGTTGGGTTTTTTGCTACCTAAGCCGGTCCCTTTATTTTTTAAAGGTTCAAAGTCCATCAGAAAAACCCAGTCGGATTTTTCTTCCACATAAATATAGTCGCTGGGATCCACTTGTCGGGACTCAATCATTTTCACGACATCGCCCATCGGGTAGGGACCCATCTGTTTACCATTTACAAAGATGTAGAACTCAGTCTGCATAGAAATTCCCCTTTATTCCTCGTCTCTAGACCTATCGGTAGTTCAATGCTGGACTTTAGTAGACATGGCGCATTCTTGGTAAATGATAATTAGTTAATGAATTTTGTCGAAGTTTTTTACAAGAGCTAAGGGTGCCAGATCCAAAATGAGAAATCTCATTTTGCGGCATGGCGCCTACGTGAATTACTTAATTGCGTCGCGAATATAAGCGGATGCGGTATCCATGATCCAAACGACTGAAACTATAACTAGTGCAATACACCCCACCTCTTCCCACATCGCTTGTCCTTGATATTGAATGAGCATGTCACCGATGCCGCCTCCGCCGACGAGGCCAATAATCGTAGCCATTCGCACATTAATGTCCCAGCGAAAAATCGTAAAGGCAACATAGGGAAGCGTGATCTGTGGTACCACCGCAAACCACAGCACTTGAATAAACGATGCCCCTGTGGCTTGAATTCCCTCGACCGGGCCGTCGTCAATACACTCAATTTGTTCTGAGTATTGTTTGGCCAAACTCGCCACCGTGTGAAGCATCAGAGCCAACATCCCGGCAAAAGGCCCAATTCCCACCCAAACGGAAAAAATTATTGCCCAAATGATGGGTTCTACCGAACGCAGAATATTAAAAAATCCACGCAAGAGCGTATAAACGAATTTTGTGCCCACAGAGCCACTCATCATATTCTTGGCGCAGAAAAAACTAAGTATAAACGCCAGCGGCACAGCCAAGACGGTCGCCACAAACGCGATGTAAACAGTCTCAATAATTTCTAAAATAGCGCGAGGCAAAACTTTAAAATTTGGACTAAAAATCCCTTTAATCAGCCTGACGGCTCCTCCAAAACCTTCGCGGTTAGTTAACTCATAGAAACTAAATTCAGTGACTCTAATACCCACGTAACAAGTCACCGAAAAGGCAGTGAGCAATACAACACCCCAAAACGTTTTGTAAAATGGGACAGCCAAACCTTGCGTTTTTTTATGAGGAGGCTCAAAAATAGCGATACCCAAAGTTTTAATTTTAAACTTTGCGAGCGTAAGACTTGTAAAAAGGCCGAGAAGTAAAAGAGCGAACTCTATTTGAAAGTTTGTTTTCAGATCCAGAAGGTTTTCTTCTGAGGGAGAAAAAATCCCAAATAAAAGCAACGTACTCAGATAGGCAAAGACAATGGCATCAAATAGAGTGGCTTTGTAAAGATAGCTATTTTTACCGAACATGAACTTGCTTTGCCCCTTCGCCGTAAATTTTTTCAAACCATTTTTCGTCTATTTCTTGCGGCGACCCTTCATAAACCAGACTTCCATTTTTTAAAGCGACTACTCGAGTAGCGTACTGTCTGACCAGGCTCAAAAAATGTAGATTGCAAATAATCGTCAACCCCAACTCCTTATTTATCTTTTTTAAATAGTCCATCACGACATGGCAGGTAGCTGGGTCGAGACTTGCCACCGGTTCGTCTGCCAAAAGTATTTTCGGATTTTGCATAAGTGCCCGCGCCACCGCTACCCGCTGCTTCTGACCACCAGAAAGTTGTCCGGCACGATAATAGGCCTGATCGTCAATTCCCACTAACTTTAGGTAATCCATAGCTTTAGCTTTTTCTGCCGTCGAAAAAAAACCTAAAATACTTTTTAAGATTGGAGTACGCGAAAGAGAGCCCATCAGCACATTACTAATTACCGAATGTCTCTCGACCAAATTAAAACTTTGAAAAATCATCGCCATTTGCTGACGAATTTGTTGAACCTCTTCACCTTTAGCATGAGTGATGTCTTTGCCATTAAAAATTATTTCACCGGCGCTGGGGTCAATGAGATGATTGACGCATTTTAATAAAGTGGATTTACCCGAACCACTTAAACCAATAACCACTAAAAACTCACCAGGCTGCACGCTGAGCGACACACCTTTAAGTGCCTCCACTCCATTGGGATAAGTCTTTTTAAGATTCTTGATTGATAACAGTGGATTCATCACTGCTTTTTTATCATACCTTCAGCGGTTTCGCCTAGTTTCTTTAACATAATTCGAACCTCATCATAATCTTTATCAGTCGATCTCTTGAGTGCGGTTATACTAAAAATGGCATTTAAGGTGTCTTTGCCAGAACTCGTAGTCACATACTTAATAAAGGCATCGGCAATAATGTTTTTCATTTCTTCTGGCAGATCTTTTCTAAAAACTATGGGGTCGTTAGGAATGGGTTCTGTGAGGTAAATAATTTTTACTTTTTCTTCAACATCGGGAAACTGGGTCTTTACTAGCTTTCTCGCATCATTGATTTTACCGTTTTCGCTAGGTGTATGGTAAGTAGCGCCCGCGTCGACTTGTTTGTTATATACCATGGTCACAACATTATCGTGTTTTTGTGCAAAGACTGTTTCTGATGGCTTGATGTGGTTATCAATAAAAAGTTTTTTTGGTAAGAGGTAGCCCGAAGTCGACGCGGGATCAACAAAGGCAAATCTCTTACCCGCAATGTCTTTGATAGTTTTGACTTTGCTGTCAGCTCTAGCAATAATTTGTCCCTGATAAGTGGGCTTACCAAATCTAATAGTGGTAATAAGAGCCTGGGTGCCATATTTTTCGTAAGCCAAGATATAAGAAAAGGTATTTAGGGTAGAAACATCAGCGCGTTTGGTTCCAAAGGCCTCTACGACCGCAATGTAGCTATTAGGGACCGACACTTTGTATTTATAGGGAGTTTCTTGTTCTAGATACCGCTTAACATCTTGAGCCTTCTCAGTAATGAGATTAGTGTCAATAGAAGGAACGAAAAACAACTTTACGGGGTTTTTTTCGGAACCTAGCGGTGGTTCTTCGCGAGTACAGGCCAAAAAAAGAAGGGGCAATACAAACAAGATTTTCATTCCTTGCCTTATAACCAGAAAAGAATTCCATGGCCAATAAATAGTGGCCAACCGGCCCGTGATATGAGATTTTGTAAGGATTGAAACATATCTGTTAAATTCTCTTTTACGGCTTGGCACCTTAAGCAATTTATGACGCAACACTTACGCACAATAGAACAAATCCTCGACGCTATTAAACAGGAAGTCCGCCAGTATAATGGGCGGCTTAAAAAAGTAACTGCTGTTTTTGATTTAGACTCCACACTTCTCGAAGTCTCACCACGTATGACCCAAATTTTCAGAGATTTCGGTGCTACAGACAAAATCGCGAGCCGCTTTTTCAAGGAATCAAAAATTCTTGAAAACTATGTTCATCATCCTGACGACTGGGACATCGAACACGCCCTCGAACGGGTTGGCCTTATGGACAGCTCTTATGAGTTTTTTCATGAACTTAAAAAATTCTGGCATAAACACTTTTTTTCGAACACTTACCTACATTTTGATATTCCCTCCGAGGGCGCCGTAGAGTTCGTTCAGGAATTAGTAAAGTGTGGTGTTGATGTGGCCTATTTAACCGCACGCGAAACCAAAAGTATGTGGAAAGGCACAGTGGAAAGCCTCAAAAACCTCGATTTTCCGCTTGATGCTAAACACGCCAATCTCATCTTAAAGCCCAATACGGTCCGACCTGACGCTGTTTTTAAAAGAGAGGTCTTAGAAGATTATTTAAAAGAGTATGGCTCAGTTTGGTTTTTTGAAAACGAACCCGTCAATCTCAACGAAGTTTTACGAGAGTTGCCGCAAGTAAAACTTGTACACTTTGACAGTGTGCACTCCGGTCACGAAGAGCCACCTCAAGAAGTGGCCTGCATCGCGACTTTTAAATTTCAACGCTGAGTTGACCTGGTAAGGTTTTGTCAGGCAAATTTTTCTTGTCGATATTCTTATCGACAAAATTACTCGAAATCTTTTTGTCATCAATATAAATTTGACTCATGATCTTATCATTTAAATTTTGCCAATATTTTTCGCTAAGCGGGACACCCGAATTTTTATGCCACTTCAAAGTTAGCGCCAGTTTTTGCCACCAATTTGGATTTATCGGGGCTTTTTTGATTATTGTATTCATGCTTCTACTCCTTCTAATAGTACGGTTGAATTTGATACAAATATATCGCTGTCACCAAAGCAATTGAGCAAATCTTCGTCCGCGATTTGAGTCTTTAATTTCAATAGTGCATGTCTATAGTTGGCTTTCGCAGTATCATAAGGGCACTCCATAACTTCGGCGACTTCTTTAAAACTTAGATCTTCGAACACTCTTAAAACTAAAGCCAAACGTTGACGTTCTGGCAACTCGCTCACCGCTTTTTGAATGAGAAGGCTCAAGGCCGTGGTCTCGAGTTTAAGCTCGGCCTGAGCGCTCACCGCAAGATTAATTTTATCGAGTGAAATAAAATCACGGCGTTTACCACGGAGTTTATTTTTTGCTGTATTTACCGTAATTTGAAATAACCAGCTTTTAAATGCCGATCGGCCTTCAAAAAAATTGAGCTTTTGATAGGCCTTAAAAAAACTTTCTTGTGCCACATCCTCCGCCGTTTCTAGCTCTCCTACGAGCCGTAAAGCCAGGCGTAATACCTGTCTCTGGTACTTCTTTACAAGTTCTGAGAAGGCCTGCTTGTCGCCACCTCTTACCTGTTCTATTAGTACGCCATCCTTAGCGGATTCCTCAGAACCGATATATAGACGTCCGATGCTGGACTTCTGGTTAATAATAATTTCGTTATTTTCTTTGGCTTTCATGAGCCTCCTTAACTTGGGGATAAAGGATATTAATGGTGGTGCCGTTTGGTCCCACCCGAACACCTTGCTGGATATTACTTCAAACTCCATGCCTGGTTATTGTGCACCAGGGACCAAAATTGGCACAAAAATATGAACTAAGATTTCGTAATTTCGTGCGTTACAAAATGTTAGGTCACACCTTTTATGCTAAAATTTACTCATGAAAGCATGGTGTTATTTAAAGGCTCATCCTAATTACAAGGTAAAGATTGATAGCGAGGATCTGGACAGAGTCAGCGAATATTCTTGGCGTGTCACTCAAGGCACAACTGGTCGAAACAGAGTCGTCACCTCTTATCGCGAAGGTAAAAAAGTACTGACCATGACTCTGGGGCGTTTTTTGATGAAACCTAAAAATCAAAAACAAGTTTATCCCCGACGCTTTAACGATAGCTTAGATTATCGCAAAGAGAATCTGGTTGTTTGCACTTTGCAAGAACGTCAACAGCTCCTCCCTAAACGACGGAGTGGCTCTTCATCACGCTTTAAGGGTGTTTCTTATATCAAGGCACAAGGTACTTGGCGCGCGGGGATTAGTGTTGAAGGTATTTCTATCAGTCTTGGAGATTTTAATTCCGAGGACGAAGCCGCGCTGGCATACAACAAAGCAGCAAAAAAACATTTTGCTGGATTTGCCTACCAAAATAATATTTCTCGCCCTACAAAATCGCGAAAGGGAGAAAAATAAAAGTCTTAGGTTGTGCCTTTTGTCACCTTATTACGGCCACTATTTTTAGACTGATAAAGGGCCATATCTGACTTTTTATAGAGATCATCCCAGTCGGCCATCGAGGGACTCTTCTCGGCCACTCCCGCAGAAATAGTAATGGGTAACTTATTTCCTTCAAACACAAATTGATGCTTTTGAATATTGAGTCTGATACGCTCCGCAATCTCTAACCCTTGCGCCGCTGTACTTCCATGGAGAATAATGACAAACTCCTCACCGCCAAAGCGCGCAAAGAAATCATCTCCACGAATAAATTTTGTTTTTACCAGCTCAGCGATTTCTTTTAAAACATAGTCGCCAGCTAGGTGTCCGTGAGTATCGTTTACATTTTTAAAATGATCGAGGTCAAAATTAATAACTGTTATCGGAAACTGCATCAACTGCGCCCTCTTAAAAGCCTCGATCCCATGCTCTAACAATGAAGACTTATTAAAAATTTTCGTCAGACCATCGAGCTGCGTACGATCATGAATGTCCTTTGAAGTCATGGCTTCAATATTGCCTCTTTCCAGAAATTTAAAAATAACATTTCCGGTTTTGAGCTGGTCATTGTTTTGTAGTCTTACAGGTGTTAGCGATGGCACTGGCCGACCATTGATAACTGTTTTATTTGTGGACTCTAAATCGACAATTGAAACTTCGTTAAGTTCTGACAGTATAATTTTAGCGTGGGATTTACTAACACTTCGATCATCTATATAAATTTGTGACTGAGAGGCACGGCCGATAATTAAATCAGTGCCGGTAATGGGCCATTGCTTACCAATGTATCTAGTAGGGCCAACTAACAACACCAAACATGGCGGCTCCTTAACCGCTTCAGCCAGGCGACCTTTAAATGTATCACCAGATATAACACTCGTCTTTTCACCGGGTGCGGTTGGCTCTTCTGTTTCATCTTTGTTATTTGCCATGTAGCTTAATTATATGAAGGTTTTTAGGGTTCAGACAATTCAGTTCTGAAGAATCTCTTTGGCCAGCCTCTTGCCTAGCTCGACGCCGGGCTGATCAAACGCGTTGATATCCATACACTCACCGAGGGCCGCCACCACCACTTGAAAAATCATAAAAAGCGCACCGACCTCTTTTTCTTGTAGCCGTCCCAGACGTAGGGTGAGTGAGTTTACTCCTACTTGCTTCAAGCCTTGGGTAGTTGACACTGCCAAGGCAGCAAAAACTCGACCTAGGTTTTTATTTTCGTAATTTACGTCAGCACCAAAAATATCTTTTTTAAGAATTGCTCCGTAATCTTCGCCTTCAGAGACTCTAATAAACCAAATAAATTTATCGCGGTGCCCCTCAGCAATTTGCTGCAGGACGGAGTGTTGATCACGGGATCCAATTAATGGGATAGGTGTACTCGCACGAGGCGCGGGCTTGTTCTCTCTAGTAGTTTTTTTAGCGAGGGATTCGGCCCACAACTGTTGCACCCAAAAACCGAAACTTTTTAAACTATCACAGTAGCTCCAAAAACATGTTATCCACTCCTCGCGCCTAAAACTTGCCATACTGAGCGCTACAAGGTTTGTGGCTAACTCCTTTTCGCTAGCGGCCCAAAGCGCACCCTGGCGTATCTGTTCAAGGTCGGCTCCCAAAAAAGCTGCCGGCAGAAGTCCCACTGGAGTCAAAACCGAAAATCTCCCACCCACGTCGAGTGGAATTTCTAACATTGGCACCTGGTTTTTTTTTGCCCATCTGGCGAGGATGTTTTCTTTAGGTTCTGTAACAACAGTACAGACATTTTTAATTTCAATGCCTTTATCTGCTAAAAACTGATTTAAATAATTCCCCATCGCCAGAGTTTCAAGTGTATTTCCACTCTTGGACACGAGTACCCAATGGGTTTTCTCTAGATCTTTAAGCGATTCTATTTTTTTCCAAAAACTATGGCTATCTATATTATCTATAAACTCGACTTTGAATTTTGAGTGGCTTGTTTCAAATATTTCTTGAATGGCGCGTCCGCCCATCGCGCTCCCACCAATTCCCAAAACAATCATTGTTTGACAGGTATTTCTTAATTGGGTGGCTCGCTCCTGGCTGGATTTCCACAAATGAGCGCGCTCGGGTGTTTTCAAAAAACCCAAATCCATTCTCGATAAAACCTTCTCAACGCTTGCTAACGCCAATTCGGTTTCGCTTTGAGTGGCCTTAACTGTGGATTCAGTCAAAAATATCATACTTACGCGATCGCTACATCTTCTTCGATACGATGATAGCCTCGCCACTCCTTTAACCGGCCCCGTGGGCGGCCGTCATCTTGTGGGTATTCTATAAGACAGTAAGTAAGTTTCGTGATCTTGCCAAGGGAGGACATGTCGAGCGAAGTTAGCTCGGTCCAAGTGCCCGTATTGAAATACTCCATGTCGTCGGCCCACTGCCTATACTGGTAAACGTGAGTGTGACCAAATACCACAGTATGAACACGCTCGTCCTGCAGGATCTTATTTGCAGCTTCGCTTAAATCAGGAAATACGGCGCTTTCTAAAAATACGTGTAGGATTTTTTTTATAGAAACCTGCCGACGGGGATCATTGGTTAGAGCCACTTTGAGAAAGTACCAAATAAGTTTGAGCGTTCCCGAAAACATAAGCCAAGGTTCAGTAAATATAGCCCAGCGGATCATATTTCGAAAGGGTCTTATTTTATCGACGTAAGGCCAAACTTCTTTGATCTTTAGAACAAACTCCACAAAGAAATGGGAACCCAGCGGCAGATTCAAAATTGGCTCTGGTAGGTTTTTTTTCAGAAAAAATCTTTTTGTCTCAAGTCGGTTTGCTGCTTCGTACATATGACCATGCTCAATATGCACGCCATCAAAATAATAGACGAGATTTCTGAAGCGAACTTTTTTGCCAACGACCTGGTCGAGATGAGCTCGGGTAGCAGGCCAAAACATTCCCTGATCATGATTGCCAACCACATAGGTAATTTGATTGCCCTCTATAGCGGCGAATTCGCTGAGAGCCTTAAAGAATTGCGGGTGCCCCCCGACAATGGATTTCAAAATTGCCACACAAACGCCCTCGGTCAAAACCGTTAAAAAATGTCCACGAAAATCAACTTGAAGAAAATTAAAAATGTCGCCATTAAGAACCAGCTCAACCTGGTATCCTTTGTACTCGCCCGAAGTATAATAGGACAAAAATTCAGAAAATTTTTCTGCAAAGTAAAATTCTTCTAGAGAGTTTAAAGCACCCCCCTCAAGGAGACGGCCCTTACCGAGATGCAGGTCACTCACGACAATTTTAATTTTTTTCATTACCAGTCATCCTAACTAGCTAAGTAAATTTTATTTCTTCCCGAATTTTTACTGTTGTACATTGCTTGGTCGGCCAAGTTAATAAGTTCTTCTTTATTCATTGCATGCTCTGGAAAGGCGGCCACACCAATGCTGGCAGTTATCTTATAGGGCTTACCTGCAATTTCGAAGTCCTGAGCCGCAATTATTTTTCGTATCCTCTCGGCCGCTATGCTTGCGTTTTTAGCGTTGGCTCCTGTCAGCAGCAACAGATATTCATCTCCGCCATATCGAATTCCTACATCACTTCCCCGCACATGAGTCTTCAGGACACTTCCCAACTGCGCCAAAATTTTTGACCCAATAACATGTCCAAACTTGTCATTGACCATTTTGAAGTGATCAACGTCCAAAAACAAAATAGAAAAGGGAATTTTTTGTCTTTTAGACTGGGCAATTTCTCGATCTAACGCCCGCCCTAAATACCTCTGGTTGTAAAGCCCCGTCAAGTCATCCACAAAGGCTAACTCTCGCGCTTTGATAAAGCGAAAAGCTTCGTCTATATTTCGCGAGATAACTTTTTCAATTGGGATTATGGCCTCACGAATCCACGAAGCTTCCCACTTTTTCAGATTTCTAAAAATGAACACGCCAATCTTATAGTCGCACTGCCTATTATAAACTGGCCAAATTAAAAAATTATTGAGCGTGGTCGCAATAATAGTTGGTTTAGTAAGTTTGGAAATATCAAGCTGGGAGCCTTCAATGAGGTCAATCGCCAACTGCGAAAATTGGTCTTGCGCTAAAGGCTCAAGCGACAACAATGTGGGAATGGGCTCGCCCAGTTTGGCTCGAGGAATTCGTAACATCGTCTTTTGCTCAACCTTTACCTTTAAGTTTTGTAGAAAGTTTCCATGAAGCCAAAACGCGTCTTCACAATCGAGCTCAACGCGAAAGGATCTCATGCAACTGGAAAGACATTCAGACCAATTGTCTAAGGTCAAAGTATCTTCAAAG
>Ga0163151_10003081_pt1 | contig 24476 bp, 18 predicted proteins | sample OliLakLV19MP5IB2_FD_145596 | JGI IMG/M metagenome (GOLD analysis project Ga0163151, IMG submission 145596) | Freshwater microbial mat bacterial communities from Lake Vanda, McMurdo Dry Valleys, Antarctica - Oligotrophic Lake LV.19.MP5.IB-2 | ecosystem: Environmental > Aquatic > Freshwater >...
GTCCATTAGGGAGGACTTGCAGGGCGTCTTGAGGGGCTTCTTTTTTTACCTCAACAAACCAGAAAAAATCACCGCTGACAATATCTCTCGGTTCAAATAAAATAAATGATTCAGGAAGCGCCTTTTTTATTTTTTGCGGATCGGGCAGGATCGCACGCTGAATTTTTTCCGCATAGTTGATGCTGTCCGTGATATCCTTATTTTTTTCTTCGATGATCTCATTCTGATGCACCAGCTCTTCCTTTTGCTTCACCACTTCGGCCGTGCGCTCCTGCACTTTGTCTTCCAGGATTTTTTTCTCTTTCAAAAGTTTTTTCTCACGGTATTTCACCAGCAGGTAAGTTCCGCCTGCAAGGACAATAAAGTAAATAATAAAGGCTGTGGCGGAGCGGTACCAGGGCGGACTGATGGTGAATGTAAATGTTGCAGGGTTTTTGTTCCAAACTCCGTTTGCTCCTGCTGCGATCACTTTGAAAGTGTATGTGCCGGGCGAAAGTCCGGAAAATGTTACCGATGTTTCTTTTCGGTCAGGTGACCATTCCGCATCCGCGCCTTCCAGCATGTAGCGGTATTTTATTTTCTGGGCATTCATAAGCGAAATGGCAGAATAATCAAACGTAAGGTGATTATCGGCATAGGACAACGTTAACGATTGCGGTAGATTGAACCAGGGTTGAATAGAGTCTGCACCTCTGCTGGCCCAGTCTACTTCTTTGAAATAAAGTTTCACGTTCGTAATGTGAATTAACGGTTCGCTGCGGTTAAGAATTTCAGCAGATGGATTGAAGCGTGTTAATCCTTTTACAGTTCCTATCCAGATGTCGCCCCGTGCGTCCCTGTACATAGCGTTATCGTTGCATTCCACACCAATGAATCCGTCTGTTGCATTGTAATTCCGGATTCCGTCTTTTTGTATTCTTCCTTTATCATCAAAAGTTATTTTATCAATTCCCTTGTCGGTTCCTACCAGCATTTCCTTTCCTGCATTGGTGCTGCGTTCATCCAGGAAAATTATTGCGCGCACGGAGTTTGAACTCAGCAGGCTGTCGTTTGCGATCAAACGGATCTTTTGTGTATTGTCCGTAAAAACATCAAAGCGATAAAGCCCACCGCTCTTAGTGCCTATCCAGATATTTCCAAACGGATCTTCGGCCAGGGTGGTGATCTCTTTGTGCATTAACCCTTCCATTTCGTCATAGGTGGTAATCGCTCCATCCCCGCTGTATCTTGCCAGCCCGCCACCGGTGCCAAACCAAAGATTTCCGGCTTTATCCTGGATAATGGCATTCACTCCTTTATCATCTATCTTGAGTGTTTCCATGGAGATATTCAGGAACTTCTGACCGTCAAACCGGCTGATGCCTTCCTGGGTGCCTATCCAAACTATTCCGTTTCGGTCTGCCAGGATGCTATAGCCGATATTTTCCAGCAAGCCATCCACTTCCGAATAATTCTGAAAAGTTTTTCCGTTGTATCTGGAAATGCCGGCATCGTTGAACACACCCCAAATGCTTCTGTTATGAGCTACCTTCCCGGCAGAGACAGCCAGCATGGAATTTCCAGGCAAGCCATCTTTTTGCGTAAATACCTTTGTAACAGGAGTGCCGGAATTCAGGTTCAGTTGCGCCAGTCCTCCTCCACTGGTGGCGATCCAGAAATTACCGAGTGAATCCTGGTCGATGCCATGCACGCTATTGCTGGGCAATCCGTCTTTTTCTGAATAGTGGGAAAAAATATCACCTACAAACTTGCAAAGCCCGCCACCGCTTGTACCTATCCATACATTTTTTTCTTTGTCTTCAAATACCGTGTTCACTGCGTTTGCGGACAGCCCTTCATTATCTGTATAGTTTTCAAAAATGTTTTTTGGATCGGAAGAAGTTCCACTGCGCTTTCTTATGATGCCGTTTTCTACAGAAGCAAACCACAGTTCATTTTTGCTTGTGGAAAATATATTCCATATTTTTTTTGCATTGAAGCCATTCATTTGGTTGTATATGGTAAGCTTCCGGGAAAGGAAATCCAGCTTCAGGTTAGAAGCGGGAGCTGCATTTTTCGGAGCAACGCGGAATACCCCTTCTTCCAGCGTTCCAAACCAAAGTGCCCCTTCGCTGTCCTCCTGTATGGAAAGAATATAATCGCTTGGAATTTCCCTGCCCCCGCGTAATTGTTCTATACTCAAGGAATCTGCCCCCTTCCCTTCGGAGAGGGGAGGGATGATGTTTATACCTCCTAAAGTAGCGAGCCACACATTGCCTCCCTTATCCTTATAAATATCGAAAACGGACTTATTGCTAAGTCCTTTGCTTTGATCAATAACCTGTATCCGGAAGCTGTCTTTCTCCGAAATTATCTTATTTACACCTCCATCATCTGTCCCTGCCCATACAACTCCTTTTTCATCTTCGAGTAAGCACAGTACTGTACTCCCCGCAAGGCCGTTCGCCTTTCCAACCGAAGTAAATTTTGTTCCGTCATAGATGATGATGCCTTCGTTTTTGGTACCCACCCATATTCTTCCTTTACTATCCTGTATAAGGGAACGAATAATATGTCCGTTAAAGCCTTCTTTCTTGCCATAGGTTTTAAAATTGATGCCATCAAAGCGGCAAAGGCCGCCTCCGTCTGTTCCCAGCCAAAGGTATCCGCGATTATCCTGAATGATGCAATAAATGGTTGCCTGCGGAAGTCCTTGTTCTAAAGAGTAGGTCTGGAAGTTGTTGCGTTGGGAAAATACAAGATAGGAGCTATGAGATATAAGATATACGACAAGAAAAATATGGCGGTAAAAATTTTTCATTCTTAGCATAGGAAACCTCCGAATGAGGACTTCGGCACAAATGTAATCAAAACAAAAACATCGTTATTTCTTCTGATCCAATGCCTGCTGGGCTTTTGCCAGATTGTTTTGCACATTTTGATTGGCAGGGTTTATGGCTAGGGCTTGCTTATAATAGTCAACAGCTTCCCGCATGTTCCCCTGGTTATGATTGATGGCGCCCAAGTTGCCGAGGGCATCGGAATTATTGGGGGCATATTTCACCGCCTGTAAAAAATATTTTTTTGCCGGTTCATATTCTTTGCGTTCAAAATAAATTACCCCTGCATTATTAGCCGCATTGGTGTATTCCGGGGAAACAGCCAGGGCTTGCTCATACGCTTTCAAGGCATTTTCTTTGTCGCCCATGCCGTAGTACGAAACGCCTGCGTTGTAAAGCGCCTCGGTGTTATCAGGAAGAATTTCTATGGCCTTTGTGTAATATACAATTGCTTTTTGGAAATATTCCATTCGCTTTCCCGGGTCCGGCTCTTTTTCTCCCATTTCACGATAGGAAGATCCCAAAGCGCTTTCCGCCCGGGAGCTGTTTGGTGTTGCTTCCACACCTGCGGTGAAAAGAGACAAATTGTTTTTCCAATCTTTATTTCGGGAAAATGTTTTGAAAGAGAATAAGGCAATAATAACGAACAGCACTCCTCCTCGGATATTGAGAAGACTTTTAGCCAACCCTTCGTTACTCGCGGACTTTTCACGCGTAATTTTTTCCACTTTAAGGAGAGCTGAAGAGGGGAGGAGAAATACTGCAAGCGCGATGCAAAATGCCAAGGACGGCACAAATAAGAACCGTTCCCCCAATGTGGAGCCGATCATGATGAAAAGGTTAGAAACAACGGACATGGTGATGAAGAAGAATAAAATACAATACGCAAAAACTTCAGACGGGCTGTGTTCTCCCCCTTGTAAAGGGGGCCGGGGGGATTTCATCTTTTTAACAAGAACAATAACTGAATAAATTACCAGACCCAAACATGCACACAACACCCCAATAACCCTTATATCCGAAAAGGAAACGATCGGTATCTGGTTGAAAGAATAATCCCAGGAGAGGGGATGAGGAAAGAAAAGCAATAAAATATATTTTCCGAGAATAAAAATGGCTGTGGCGATCCTGTCGGATTCATTGGTAGCAGCAGCAAGGGCATTATTCACCACCTTCATTTTTTCTTCGAACGTAACGGTGTCCAACACCGAGCCCCGGATGAGCATGTATAAAATGAATACGCCCGCAAATGCAAGCATTCCGGAAAATATTTTTTTGAGAGGCAGGCCCCTGAAAAAGAAAACGGTCATGGGAATGATAGCAAGGAATGTAACGGCCATTTCTTTGCAGAGGAGGGCCAGGAAGAAGAAAAGAACAGAGAGCCCGAAATATTTTTTCTTTTCTGAATCAACATAGCGCAAAATATATGTAAGGGAAAGAACGAAGAATGCGAAATTCAAAATATCATCCCGGCCTTTGATGTTTGCAACGGCTTCGGTGTGGATGGGATGGGAGGCGAAGAGCAGGGCAACCAGTAATGAGTAGTGAGCATTGAGAAGAGAGACATGAGATGAAAAAAGAATGTTGATGAGTTTATACAATAGCACACAGGCCAGGGCAAAAAGCAAGACATTTATGAAATGCCCGGTGCGGGGATTGTTGCCAAAAAATTCTTTTTCGATCGCGTAAATTATCAATACAACCGGCCGGTACGACTGATCATTGTGTCCGGTGAAACCGTAAATAAAACTGTGGGTGAGTATGCTGGGGATTCCGCTCAGTCCCGCCTGAACATCTTTATTTTTCAGATATACAACATCATCATCCAGCACATAGCTGTGATTGATCGTGTTCGCATACAAGAGAAATGAGAAAGCAAAAACACTAAATGAAATTAGGCGCTGATTCTTCGGAGAAGAAGATTTTAACTGTTTCCCTATTTTCTTTCCCTTGTTCTGTCCCCCGCTGGAGGGGGCAGGGGGAGGAATAGGAATTTTGCGACTCATTCTGCAAGCACGATGATCTTATTTTTCAAAACTTCAACTACTCCGCCTTTGATGGGAAAGGAAAGACTTTGTTTTTGTTCGTCAACAACCTTAACATTTCCTTTTTTAAGAGATGAAATAAGAGGAGCATGGTTTTTTAAAACTCCAAAAGAACCTGCAGAGCCGGGCAGCTTTACGGATTTTACTTCTCCGCTGTAAATTTTTTTGTCGGGGGTGATGATTTCTAATAACATATTTTTATTTTTTAAATTTTTACCCCGGCCCTAAAGGGTGGAGCTTCATGACTCCCTTTAGGGTTGGGGTTACATCTGTTTCTACACTTCACAAATAAACACCTTGCTGTCCTTGTTGTCACAAAAATGGAACAAAGATTTAAAGTTCACGGTTGCAATGATGTAATTATTTTTTGCCGATTTATATTCTTCTTCAATGGAAATTATCTCCAGCTTTTCTATTTCCTTTTTGTTTGAGAAACGAACGTATACTTTGGTGTTAAAGCTATTATCCAGCAATTTTGCAGGATCTGAGCCGGCATTGTTCGCCTGGAATTTTTTCAGTTTCTTGTATCCATAATGATAATTATAGGTAAGAGCGGAAATATCTGAAAGTACCGCGCTGCCGGTTGGATGGCTGCCTGCGCCTTTGCCGGTGAACAGCTGTTTGCAGGAGAATGCGCCTTCTACTTCCACGGCATTGTATTCGTACATTACATTGTATAATTCGCTGGACTTATCAATAAAGTGCGGCATTACATAGATCCTGTATTTGTCTCCGATCTTTTCTGCACGTGTAAGAAGCTTTATCCGCAAGCCCTTTTCTTTTGCGTATAAAATATCTTCGTAGCGGATGTTCTGAATTCCTAGGTTCAGGATCTGCTCCGGCTTCAGCAATAGTCCGAAAGCATGCACGCCAATAAGCAGGATCTTGTATTTGGCATCGCAGCCCGACACATCCAGCCATGGATCTGTTTCCGCGAAACCGCTTTCCTGCGCGTCTTTCAGAATATCCCCGTAATCTTTTCCTTCCAGCTCCATGCGGGTAAGGATATAATTGCAGGTGCCGTTGAGGATGGCGCGTACGCTTTGTAAAAGTTCGTTATCGTAATATTCTTCCAGGTTGCGGATGATTGGAATGCTTCCTCCAACAGAACCTTCGTAAATGAGAGAAACATTATTTTCCTGTTGCAGTTTGAAGAGTTCGGCAAAATTCTTTGCGAGCATTTCTTTGCTGGCGCTCACTACATTCACTCCATTCTTCATGGCGGTGCTTACAATTTCAAATGCAGCAGTGGTATCGCTGATAAGCTCCACAACAACATCAATGTCCTTTCTTTTGAGGATGTCATCCTTGTCAAAAGTGAAACGGTCATTATCCAATCTGCGTTTTTTGCTTTTGTCGCGTACGCAGATCTTTTCAATGGTAGCTTCCAGGCCCTGAGACATATTTAATACGTCATACAGGCCTTGTCCAACGCAGCCAAATCCGAATAAGCCGAGGGAGATTTTTTTGGTACTCATAGAGGGTCGCAAAAGTATGAAAAAGATTTTCCCCAGCGGGGAAGAACTGCTTTTATGTGGTTTTCCACTTAATATTGCACCCTATGCTCGGCTTTTGATCTTCGGGCACCGGTTTTCCACTTAGCAGCGGGTCCAAGGCAGCACGCATATCTTTTCCTGTTACAGGAATCCCGTTTCCAGGCCGCGAATCATCCAGCTGGCCGCGATAGGAGAGTTTTAAGTCTTTATCATAAATAAAAAAATCGGGTGTGCAGGCAGCATCGTACGCTTTAGCAACTTCCTGCGATTCGTCATAGAGGTAGGGAAAAGTAAATCCAAGCTCATTTGCATTTTGTTTCATCTTCTCTGGAGAATCTTCCGGATAATTCACTGCATCGTTCGCGCTGATCGCAATGAATGCCACTCCTTTTGGAATATAATCGTTCGCCAGCCTCACAAGTTCCGCATTCACATGTTTAACAAAAGGACAATGGTTACAAATGAACATGATTACTGTCGCTTTCCCGGATTTTAATTGATCCAGGGAAACTGTAGTTCCTGAAACTGTATCAGGCAGTGAAAACACGGGAGCTTTGCTACCCAGCGGGATCATGGTGGAAGGTGTTCGTGCCATAAATTAAGTATGCGAATGTATGTCAGATCTTATTGCACAACAAATCTTTTTACACCACTCAGATTTTTACTCTTTATTTTTGCAAAATACATTCCGGGAAGCAGGGGAGAAGTGAGTTTGTAACTTGAGCTTCCTTCCAATTTTTTTTCATACACAAGTCTTCCGGTAACATCGATTATTTGTAATTGTAATACTTCATTTCTTATTTCTTTATCTAAGACATTTATAGTGAATGCTCCGTTATTTGGAGAAGGAAATAGTTCAATGTTCATCTCCGGCATTTTAATGTTAGATCCTAATCCGAGCATCGCAGCCATATTGGTTTCCCATATTCCCCTGCCAAAGGTGGATACATATACTTTATCGAGCACCTCATTAAAGTCAATATCGCTGACGATCACGTTGGGTAATCCTGCGCTTTCATCTGTCCAGGTGTTGGTACTTTCATTTAATACATATACGCCAAAGTCGGTAGCTACAACTATGTGGTTAGTCCCGGGAGCCGTCTTAATACAATTGACCGGTGCATTTGGTAAGTTGAAAGAAATATTTTGCCAGGAATTACCGCCATTTACTGTCCTATATACTTTTTGTCCTGCGCTAAGGCCCGCTAATGCCACATACGCTGTGTTTGCATCGGTCTGACTTACATCCATACTCGTGTAATATAATGAGTCGGGGAGATTGGAAGTGATATCCGTCCAGGTACTTCCGTTATCTAATGTACGGTAAACAGCGCCCGGAGATAAATATTCAAAACGTATTCTTCTTGCTGCATACAGTACATCCGGCTGTGAGTTTGATACTGCCAGAGCCGATAGCTCATTTTCAAATATTCCATTCGAAGGTAATGTGGCTAAACTAAACCAGGATAATCCTCCATTGGTAGATTGGGTAACCGCTGTGCTGAACCCTGCGTACAATGTGCCGGGATTGTTGTAGTCTGCCACAATGGGAGTTACCCATTCGCCAGTTTCGGAATTTACATTTGTTCCGGGATTAAAGCTTGTAACCCCTGCGTCCTGTGACATAAAAAAGTTGCCATATTGGGCGGAACCAATAACAATATTGTCATCTAAAGGATCTAAATAATTATCCATGCCGTCTCCACCAAAGATGGTATTCCAATCGGCACCATCAAAATAAAAAGTGGCATTGTCCTGTGCGCCTGCGGCCAATCTTCCCGTGGAATTTCTGGAACTTGAAAGACGATAAAAAGAAGAGATGGCCATGCCGCTGCTGATATTAGTCCAGACAGTGGGCCAGGAATTACCCAAATTAGCGTCTGCCCAAGGTTGTGAAATAATATTGTTTGTTCTGTAAAGCCCACCATCGTTACAAACAAAAATATTTCCGGTAGAAGGCTGCGTTTCTATAAAGTGAATATCTGCATGTACTGTTGGCCCGTAATATAATGTCCAGTAAGCAGCAGGATCAAATGTTACTGCACCATCGCTGGATGACCATACATTTATTCCGCCCACATATACTTTGTTTTTATCGGTAAGGTTCACGCTGAATCCCAAGTCGTATGTTCCCTGGCCACCGGGGGAGCCTCCTTGGCCGTTCGCAAGCAGGTTCACACCCGGATCAAGAAATGTCCAGCTTGTTCCTGCATCAGTTGATTTATAGATGCCATGCAATCCATCATATGCATCCACCGCACATGCGTAAACATAATTATTATCGGAAGGAGCAATGGCTATTTTAATACGCTGCACAGTGCCTGTAGCCGGAATTCCGGTAGTTAACATGTTCCACGTAGTACCAAAATCGGTGGATTTATAAATAGCAGCAGACCCAATATTAGAAACAGCCAACCAGCCTGAGGCAGCATATAAAGTAGAGGGATTCACAGGATCCTGCACCAGATCCCAGAATAAAGAATCCAACGTTTTGGTCCAGGTGGTGCCGCCATTTGCGGAAGTATACATGCCGTTTACACCGCAAGCAACCAATTGATTGCTGTTGGCAGGATTTATTAATACTCTTCGGATAAGAGACGCATCTCCATCTGTAAGTTGAAAGCTTAACCCGGTAGGAGCCCAGCTGGTGCCGCCATCGGTTGTTTTGTATACTCCCAATCCGTAATGTGTGTTGCGTTTACGTCCATCCAGGTTCAGTGCTACATCAATGTATTCAAAGTCGCAAAGGGAAATGTATATTGTGTTTGTATTGTTGGGATCAATGCAGATATCGCTGATGCGTGTAATGGGTAAATTATCTGTGAGTGGAGTCCAGCTGGTTCCGTCATTCGTTGTTTTCCATAACCCTCCCTGCGCAACACCCACAAAATAGGTGGAAGCAACGGTGGGGTGAAACGCGATGCAATTGATCCGGCCAATTCCATTCTCCATATAACCTGTAAGGTTGCCGGGTACAGCAAAAGGACCCACGGGCGACCAGGAAGCAGCCGCAAAAAGTGAGGAAGGCTTGGATTTTTTTTGTTCCGCAATTCGAATGGCTTCATTAATATAGATGGCAGCATCGGCAAGCTCCCCTTGCCCGTTTGTTTTCAGCTGCATATCGTTTTCCCAGCGTTTGTAATATTTCCAATACTTTTCTTTTTTAAGATCCGTTGTTTTAGCCCATTCATGAAACTGCTTCTGCATTTCTTTGAAGCTGAGCGGTTGGGCCGGGGGAGATTTTTTCAGAAACGCCTGCGCATGTGAAAACGCAATGCCTGTCAGCAAGAAAAGCAGAAATAAATAAAAATTTAATATTCTCATGGCTTGGTTGTGGTTTTTTGGGAAAACAGCAATCGCAATTATACAATACAAAATATGAAATATTCAAGTCCTTTTAGCAGGCGGCACTATTTTTTTAGTAAGTGGCAAATTATGTGCTTATCTACGATAGACTATAATGATCCTGTTCTTCCTGCATCCACCGGAAGATTAATTCCATTTATATAGGAAGCAGCCGGAGAAGCCAGAAATGCAGCAGCAGCAGCAATTTCGGAAGCATCGGCAAATCGTCCGAGTGGAATTTCTTTCAGCCATTCCTGTCCTTCTTCTTTAGCGGAGATGCCTGCTTTTTTTGCTCTGGCATCCAACAGGAAGTTCAGGCGTTCGGTATCGGTTGCTCCTGGTAAAATATTGTTTACTGTAATTCCGAATGGCCCCAGCTCTCCCGCTAATGTCTTGGACCAGCTTGCAACGGCAGCACGAATAGTATTGGATACTCCCAATCCTTTGATGGGCTGCTTCACCGATGTGGAGATAATATTGATGATGCGACCGTATTTTTCTTTTTTCATTCCGACAACTACTGCCTGAACTAAAATATGATTGCAGATCAAATGATTGGAAAATGCCTGTGTAAATTCTTCGGTCTTCGCTTCAATAATAGCTCCGCCAGCAGGTCCGCCAGTATTATTTATAAGAATGTGAACGAAATTATTTTTTGTGAATTCTTCTACTTGCTTTTTCAATTCATCAGGCTTGGTGAAATCGGCAACCAGGTAATTATGCCTGCCCCGATAACCATCGGGGATTTTGTCTTTAGATATTTTGTCCAGTTCGGCAGAAACATTTTTCAATTTAGTTTTATCCCTTGCAACGAGTGTAATATTGGCTCCGAGCAAAGCCAACTCAACGGCAATTGCTTTTCCAATTCCCTGTGTGCTTCCGCAGACGATTGCGTTTTTATTTGTTAAAGCAAGGTTCATTTCTTGTTGTCCTCCAGCTCCTCCCCTTTGGGGAGGCCGGGTGGGGCCCTTTATATTATTACAATCTTCTCAATCTTGTCTCCTGCTTTTATCTGATCGATCACGTCCAATCCATCCACCACTTTTCCGAAGCAAGTATGAACCCTGTCCAAATGTGAAGTGTTGTTTCTGCTGTGGCAAACAAAGAATTGAGATCCTCCGGTGTCTTTTCCGGCATGTGCCATGCTCAATACTCCACGATCGTGATATTGATTTCCTCCCGAAGTTTCACATTTGATCTTATAACCTGGCCCGCCAGAACCTGTTCCGGTAGGGCAGCCTCCCTGGATTACGAAATCAGGAATCACCCGATGGAAATTCAAGCCGTTATAATATCCCTTTTCGCTGAGCTTTATAAAATTGTCAACTGTGTTAGGAGCATCTTCGTGGAAGAACTCCACTTTCATTATTCCTTTTGCTGTGTGTATTTCTGCTTTTTTCATGGAATTTAATTTATGCAAAAGTAAGAGAATAAGCGTCCCGTTGCCCCGGCCCTAAAGGGAGAAAACCTCAAAGTCCCTTTAGGGATTTAGGGCTTGGTTTTGGCTTACCTTTACACATGATCAATTTAGGGGTATACAATTCCCTTGCCGTTTTAAGAACTGCCGAGCAGGGTTTTTACCTGGGAGATGATTCAGGAGAATCTGTTTTGTTGCCAAATAAATATATTCCATCCGGTGCTCAGATTGGGGATACGCTGAATGTTTTCATTTATAATGACTCCGAAGACAGAATAATTGCCACGACACTCATCCCCAAAGTAACACTCAATAAATTTGCCTGTCTGGAAGTGGTAAATGTTACGGACAATGGAGCTTTTCTGGATTGGGGATTGGCAAAAGATATTTTTGTTCCCTTCAACGAGCAGGCGAAAAAGCTGGAAGTTGGTCAGCATCCTATTGCCTTTCTTTACCTAGATAAGCTCTCCAACCGATTGGCGGCATCTTGCAAGCTCAATAAATTCTTAAGCAACGAAACGATTGAGGTAAAAGAAAATGATGAAGTAGAATTATTGATTGGAGACAAAACTGACCTGGGCATTAATGTCATCATAAACGATAAGCATAAAGGAATTATTTATCAGAATGAAATTTTCCAGACCCTTACGTATGGTGACCGGATGAAAGGCTACATCAAAAAGATACGGACGGATAATAAGATAGATGTAAGTCTGGAAAAATTTGGATATGGAAAGGTGCAGTCGCACGAAGAAAAAATACTTGCCAAACTCAAAGAAAACAACGGGTTTCTGAAACTGAACGACTACAGTTCTCCCGAAGAGATCACGACAGTTTTAGAGATGAGCAAGAAGACGTTTAAGAAGGCAATTGGCTCGCTCTTTAAGCAGAAGAAAATCAAGATCGAAGAGAAAGGGATTTACTTGAATAAATAATAAGGCCTCACCCCAGCCCTCTCCGAAGGAGAGGGAGTTGCGCGTGAAAGTCCTCCTTGAAGGATAACCGAAGGCTGAGAGCGTAGATCATTTAGGTGGAGCCACTGCCCAATTTCCCCGCAATAAACCCGGTCGTCCATGCAGCCTGAAAATTAAATCCTCCGGTTACTGCATCAATATCCAGAACTTCTCCTGCAAAATAAATTCCGGGACACACTTTACTTTCCATCGTTTCAAAAGAAACTTCATCCAAAGAAATTCCTCCGCAGGTTACAAATTCCTCTTTGAAAGTGGTTTTGCCTTCGGCCTTGTAGGAGTCATTCACAAGTGTATTCAGCAATTTATTCAGGCTTTTTTTCTTCAGTTGATTCCAGGGAGTTTCTTCAGCTATTTCATTCTTTTCCAAAAAGTAAGACCACAATCTATTTGTAATTTGAAAGGGATTTTTATTTCCTATTTGCCTCTTTCCAATATTTTGCAATTCCGAATCCAGCCAATCTCTAATTGCTTGTTCGCTTTTATCTCCCAGCCAGTTGATGAGCACTTCAAATTTGTAATTCATTGCTTGCAGCTCACGTGCACCCCAGGAAGAGAGTTTTAGTATGGCTGGCCCACTCATTCCCCAATGCGTGATAAGCAAAGCTCCCTCACTACTCAATTTAGCCCCTTTTATTTTTACGGAAACAGGATTAGCCACAACCCCCATCAGTTTTTTTATTGGTTCTGTCGGCATGTTGAATGTGAACAGGGATGGGACAGGGGGAATGATCGTGTGTCCAAGTTCTTTCAGCCAGTTGAAGCCTTCAATTTTCGGACTTCCTCCTGCAGCAATAATTATTTTGTCGGCAATAATTTTATTGCCTCCGATAGTTAGAATGTATTGCTTCTCTTTTTTAGAAATCGCAGAAATAAATGCCCCTCGTTTAATGACCACTCCCAGCTTATCCGCTTCCCGCATTAGGCAGTCAATAATTGTTTGTGAATTATCTGTGACCGGGAACATGCGGTTGTCCTCTTCGGTTTTTAATTTCACGCCCCTGCTTTCAAACCATTCAACCGTGTTCTTAGTATTGAATTGGAAAAATGCTTTTTTCAGCTGCTTTCCTCCGCGTGGGTAAAATTTTGCAAGTTGTGAAATCTCAAAACAGGCATGAGTGACATTGCAGCGGCCTCCACCCGATACTTTTACTTTTGCAAGCAGCTTATCGGATTTTTCAAGAATGGTAACAGCAGTTTGGGGATGGTGTTGTTTGCAGGATAGTGCAGCAAAAAATCCTGCAGCCCCACCTCCGATTATAATGACATTCATATTTGAGCGAAGTACGAATTTTTTAGGAACATATGAATATGAATTGAACCCAAAATTTGCAGTAGGACTGCAAATTTCGCCCAAAGGGCGGACGCAACGATCCAGGCGGTGCGCCTGGATTAGTTGGTCAGGGTTAACCAAGACATCCAGGCGGTCCGAAGGACTCCTATTTCGGAGTAAGCGCCTGGATCGTCTTCGCGTAGCGCAAATTTTTCAACTGAAAAATTTGGGTTGGAAATCCTCCTCTCTTTGGGAGGAGAGGTTATTCTTTCTCGCCCGCCTGCCGGTCGGGCAGGTATAAGACTCCCGCTTTTTGTTTCGAGGTACGGATTCCTTTGATAAGCGCAGAGCTAAATCCGGCATGTTCCATCTCGTTGAGCCCGGCAATGGTGCATCCTTTTGGAGATGTAACTTTGTCAATTTCATTTTCCGGATGAGAATTATTTATAAGAAGCAAAGAAGCCGCCCCCATAGCTGTTTGTGCAGCCATGCGCAGCGCTTCATCCGCATGGAATCCAATTTCCACCCCGCCCTGTGAGGCAGCACGGATCGCCCGAAGGAAAAATGCAATGCCGCAAGCGTTAAGCGCGGTTGCAGAGGTCATAAGGTCTTCGTGAATTTCTATGGTGCTTCCAACCGTATCAAATATTGCTTTTACAAAAGACATATTTTCTTTTGAAGCGCTGGAAGACGCAATACAGGTCATGGATTGACGGATGGCGATGGCGGTATTCGGCATCACACGAATAACTTCTACCTGTTTTCCCAAGCGGTTGGTGAAATCTTTGGTGCTCACTCCCGAAACAACAGAAACCAACACGTGTTTTTTAGGATCAAGAGAGGGTTTTATTTCGTCCAGCAAGGCATTGAGCTGCTGAGGCAATACTGCTATAACTATAATATCATTTGCAGCCACGGCCGAAGGATTTTTATCGCTCGTGGTAAATCCTAATTTTGAAATTGCACTCAGATTGGATTTACTTCTGCGTGTGATCGTGATCTCTTTGGCTTTGTATTTACCCGCCTGCACTAATCCTTTTGCAAGCGACAAACCAATGTTGCCGGCACCCAGAATGGCAATTTTTTTTGAAGATGTTTTCATGAAATGCGATTTACCGCAAATTTAAAATAATCCAGCGAGCAAGGAGTCATCCGCAATATTTGGTACTGTTACTTTCAGATTTTTGCTTCGCTTCATTTCACGTTCTATAGCGAACATGGCTTCTTTATTTCGTGCCCAGCTTCTGCGTGCAATGCCGTTGTTCACATCCCAAAAGAGCATGGACTTTAATCTCCGGTCGGAATCTTTTGTGCCATCCAGTACCATGCCGAAGCCTCCATTGATCACTTCGCCCCAGCCCACACCGCCACCATTGTGCAGTGAGATCCAGGTGGCTCCGCGAAATGCATCGCCCACAAAATTCTGTACGGCCATGTCCGCAGTGAATTGAGAGCCATCATAAATATTGGATGTTTCACGATAAGGAGAATCAGTCCCTGAGACATCGTGATGATCCCTCCCCAGGACAACGGGCGCAGATATTTTTTTCTCTTTGATCGCTTTGTTGAATGCTTCTGCAATTTTTATTCTGCCCTCTGCATCGGCATATAAAATCCTGGCCTGTGAGCCTACCACTAATTTATTTTTTTGTGCTTCTTTGATCCAGCGTATATTATCTGACAGCTGCTGCTTTATTTCCTTTGGTGCTTTTTTGTAAATTTTTTCTAAAACTTTTGTAGCGATCTTATCTGTTGTCTCCAGGTCTTTTGGATCTGCGGAACTGCATACCCAGCGGAATGGCCCAAACCCGTAATCAAAACACATAGGGCCCATGATATCCTGAACATAGGAGGGGTAGCGGAAAGAGACCCCCTCTCTTCGAGCTTCGCTCCTAACCTTCAGTTGTCCCGAAGGGGGAGAAGATTGGGCGTGCAACCCTCCCCCTTTGGGGGAGATGGAGGAGGCATAAACATCCGCCCCTGCTCTTCCTGCCTCGAGCAAAAATGCATTTCCGTAATCGAAAAAATACATTCCGTTCTTAACTAATTTGTTAATGGCAATTACCTGCCGTACCAAACTATTCTGAACTTCAACCTTAAATTGCGCAGGATCTTCAGCCATCATTTTCTTTGCTTCTTCAAAAGAAATTCCTGCCGGGTAATAACCTCCTGAGTATGGGTTGTGCAGAGATGTCTGGTCAGAGCCTAATTCAATTTTTATATTTTTTTCAGCAAATTTTTCCCATAGATCCACAATGTTTCCCTGATAAGCCAGAGAGACTGCTTCTTTTTTTGCGCGTGCTGTTTCAATGCGTGTAATTAATTTATCCAGATCAGAGAAGACTTCATCCACCCATCCTTGTGAATGCCGTGTTTGTGTTGCTTTAGAATTTACCTCAGCAATTACTGCGATCGCGCCAGCGATAACAGCGGCTTTGGGTTGAGCACCACTCATGCCGCCAAGGCCGGAGGAGACGAATACATGCCCCTCCCCAGCCCTCCCCATTAGGGAGGGAGTTTTTTTACTAACCATGCGGGAAGCATTCAATATTGTAATCATTGTTCCGTGCACAATTCCTTGCGGGCCGATGTACATGAATGATCCTGCAGTCATTTGCCCGTATTGTGTAACACCCAGCGCATTAAATTTTTCCCAGTCATCTTGCTTTGAATAGTTTGGAATCATCATTCCATTAGTAACTACAACACGGGGCGCATCTTTGTGTGATGGAAAAATACCGAGAGGATGGCCGGAATACATCACGAGCGTCTGCTCATCCGTCATGGTTGCCAGATATTTCATTGTAAGAAGATACTGGGCCCAGTTCTGAAACACCGCTCCGTTCCCTCCGTAAGTGATCAGCTCATGCGGGTGCTGTGCTACTGCATGATCTAAATTATTCGAAAGCATGTGCATGATCGCTCCAGCCTGCCGGGACTTAAATGGATACTCATGGATGGGGCGCGCATAAATTTTATAATCCGGCAGAAAGCGGTACATGTAAATACGGCCGTACTGTTTTAATTCATCGGCAAATTCTTTGGCAAGCACTGCATGAAATTTCTTTGGAAAATACCGCAACGCATTTTTGATCGCCAGTATTTTTTCTTCAGCTGATAAAATATCTTTTCGCCTGGGCGCATGATTTAGCGAAGTATCATAAACTTTTATGGCAGGAAGCTTATCCGGAATTCCTTGTAGGATTATCTTTTTGAATTCTTTTGGGGTCATCGTTGCGCTTTGTACAAGTGATAGCGTATGGTTGGAATATTTACCTTTTCAATATGAATGGAATCCGGGACATTAGTTCCGACCTCTAAAATTACATAATCATTCGCAGTTGATATTTGACCGCTCACACAAATATAATAATGTCGTATAAGATATTCCTGGAAAGACCAGTGCTGCCAAAGCTCGGGGCTTCCTCCCACGATATCTCCGTGTGGAACTATGCTTCCTATTAAATGCACATCGTGAATAGTATCTTTATCGCGACTTGCTTTTCCGACCTGCATCAGCGAGAAAATTAAAGCCCCCGCAAAAAGCAATACAGAAATAATTCGGAAAACTTTAAACGGGCGTGATCCAACATTTATATTCATAGTAAGAGTAGACAGATAAGGCGCAGAAAAAGCGGCCACCCCAATCGCGAAGTACGGAAATGAAGTAACCAGGTAAAATCCCCGCTGTTCCAGCGTTACTATCAGCGGAAAGGACGCAGAAATTCCGATCAGTAAAAAGAACAAAATATGAGCTTTAAAAAATGGAACGCAGGAGTTTGCATTGGTACGGAACCACTGCCATATGACAATAGAAATAATAATGATCGAAAGGGCGATCATGGGGATCAACTCCAGGAACAAACGGCCTATCAGGTAAAACCGGCTTTCTACCTCAACCACATTTTGTATGCTGTTGAGTACACGATTATTCAAATAGGCGCTTAAGCTTTTATATGTCATATCATTTTGTAGCAGAAAAAAATAAATTGTAACAGGGATGAGCGTCAGCACGAAAGAGTATAGGAGCATTTTCCAAAATGAATAACCTCTATATGCCGCCCATCCTGCGAAAAATGCAACCAAGGGGAACAGTCCTTGAATTCCTTTTGTGAGGGAAGCAAGAAAAATTAATATGCCTGCAGAAATAATAAGAAGAAAATGCTTTGTTTGAAAGAATCGTACAATGCAAATAATGGCCAGCAGATCAAAAATTGCCATGGTGTTTTCCATTACGCCATTCGAATAGGCCCAGAAGCAAACGGGTATGGTGATCCAGAACAATACAGGCAGCCAGCTTATATTTTTTATTTCACTTTCATTTTCTCTTTGGAAGGTCATTCTCCATAAGATCCGGATTAAAGCAGCGGTGATGATTGCAGTTAAAAAGCAGTAGCCCCTTTCCACATAAATGCTGTCTCCAAACACAGTAAAGAATAAAGCCAGAATGCCAAACCCCAAAGGAGGCTGCTGATCAAAGAACGTATGCATCGTTTTACTAAAATGAGGGAACCAAAAGGAGCCGAGGCCATCGGATAAATTTTTTGCAACAGAGCTGTACAGCAATCCATCCATGAACATCCCGTCTTGAACAAGCGTTGGCAAGATCAATGCAACAAGCACGGCAGCGGTGAAAACACGGAAAGGGAATTGGTTATCCTGTAACATCTTAATCGCTTTTCTTTTTTCCTTCCACTTGCCCCGTTTTCTTGTTATAGCCATAAGGACAATGTCTGCAGCCACTTGTGCAGCAATGCCCGCGTTTAAGATGATATTTTTCCGTGAAGACGATATAGCCCTCTTCGCTCATATAATAATCCTCCGGATCAAGTTTAGGTTTGCCCGAACTGTCTTGCATCGAAACAAAATTAGGTAATTTCGAACATGAAAATTCCTTTGCAGAAAATAACCGCCCCCCTGATTGCGTCCCATGGCGTTAACTTGCATATGCTTCGCCTCGATTTAAATCATCCAACCATCAGCGGCAACAAATTCTTCAAACTTAAATACAATTTAGAAGAAGCAAAAAGGCAAGAGAAAGACACGCTGTTAACATTTGGCGGGGCATTTTCGAATCATATTGCAGCAACGGCAGCCGCTGGGAAAGAATATGGATTTAAAACGGTTGGTATTATCCGGGGTGAGGAACTACAAGCCCCACCCCAACCCTCCACGTTGGGGAGGGAGAAAAACCAGACGCTCAAATTTGTAGAAGAATGCGGAATGAAATTACATTTTGTTTCAAGAGAGGAATATCGCAAGAAGGATTCCCCCGAATTTATTAAGACATTAGTAAAACAATTCGGAGATTTCTATCTTTTGCCTGAAGGCGGCACAAACGAACTTGCTGTAAAAGGCTGTGCCGAAATTCTTTCGCTGATTGATATTCCCTTTGACTTTGTATGCTGTCCAGTTGGAACGGGTGGAACTCTTGCAGGAATTATTTCTTCGTTGAATCCAAAGCAAAGAGCAATGGGGATTTCGGTGTTGAAGGGCGGAGAGTTTTTGAAAGAAGAAGTAACGAAATTACTGAATCCCCCCTGCCCCCCTTTACAAGGGGGAGACTGGAGCATCAATTTTAATTATCATTTTGGTGGTTATGGTAAACACACCACCGCACTCATGAATTTTATTGCTGATTTCGAAAAACAAAACAACATTCCGCTTGAACAGGTCTATACCGGAAAGATGATATTTGGAATCTATGACTTAATCAGGAAAAATCATTTTCCGAAGGATTCAACCGTTATTGCCATTCATACCGGTGGATTACAGGGGAGATTGAAGCCCCACCCTAACCCTCGCCACAAGGGAGGGGATTAACAGCCCCTTGTTTATAAGGTCTTTTTACTGACCTGTTCTTCTCCTTTTTGTGACCTATTTTTACAGCTAATGAAAAACTTCTTTTCATCCTGGCTGTTTATTGCCTACTTCGTATTGCCAATTGCCAACTGCCTAGCGCAACCGGCTGAGTACCGTATGACCAAAGCAGATTACGTAGAAAAGTACAAGGACATCGCCATCAAGGAAATGTTAGAGAATGGAATTCCAGCCAGCATCACGCTCGCACAGGGAATATTGGAGTCCGATGCAGGGAACAGTGCGCTCGCCAGGTACGCGAATAATCATTTCGGAATAAAATGCCATAAAGAATGGGTAGGGGACAAATACATACAGGATGATGATACGAAGGACGAATGCTTCCGCAAATACAAAGCAGCCGAAGAATCTTTTGATGATCATTCGGAATTTTTAAAAACGCGCGGGCGCTACGCATTTTTATTTGAACTCCGCAAGACAGATTACAAGGGCTGGGCGGAAGGATTGAGGGAAGCCGGATATGCAACTGATAAAAGTTATGCTATCCGCCTGATAAAGCTAATTGATGACAATAAGCTTTACCAGTACGACCGAATGCAGGAAGTGGCCATTGATAAAAAAGAAAAAAAGAAGCCGGAACCCCAAATTATCAAGCCAACCGGCTTACCGGTGGCTCCTGCAAAAAAGATCTTCCTGAACAATGAGATAAAATACGTGGTGGTCCAGGATGGGGATACCTATTATAAAATAGCCCAGCAGCTGGACATGCGCCTATGGCAATTGCACAGCTATAACGAAACCGGAATGCAAACCTGCCTGCAAGTAGGAGATATTGTGTACTTGCAGCCTAAACGCAGGCATTCATTTAAAGAAGAAACCCACGTTGCTCGCTGGGGAGAAACCATGTATTACATTTCCCAATTATACGGCATAAAAATGAAGCATCTCTATAAAATGAATAAGATGGTAGACGGACAGGAGCCAACAGCAGGGCAGAAGATTGTTTTGAAGAAATAAAAAAAGCCCTAGTTTAGATCAAGCCATTACGCAAATTGGCAAATAACACCACCCATCAGCATAAGGCTGATTATCCAGTATCCGGCATTGATCCAGATATATTTCCAACTCTTGCGTTCAAACAATGAATTTATTGCCAGAATGGGCAAAGCCACCATTATTCCGGTGAGAGTTCCGAGTAAAGCGCCATGCTTAAACATTCTGAAGTTAGAGCCGTATTTAGAAACAAAGTCAGCAATATAAGTCATGATCTCAGCTCCTTCTTTTCCAAAGCCTTCCTCATTCATAAGTGCAGATTGAAATCCCATCTGATGAATTGTTATTGAAATTAGAGCAAAACCAACCAGGCAAGAAAATATATAAGTCAAAAAGAACACAAGCCCCATATTCGCTCCTTTCAATTTTTCTTCAGTTAAACCCGCAGCATTCATCTAGGCGGTGCCAAGTACTTTTGGGTTATACCATATAAATCCTATGATAAGGATTGTGTCTGAATTAAGTCACTACTATTTAATTTTAAGTTGGTTATTATCATCATGTTACAAAATAAAACAAGGAACTTAATTAAGACACGTCCCTAAGTGGAATGAGTCCGGCAATGGGAACGATCCAGATCTTAAGTTCTATCATGGGGTTTATATTTTAAGGTTTTGCAAACTTATTCTTTTATTCATTGCGGTACTTTTGAAATGCAGATGATCAGAATTCGGTCACTAGATTGTTTGGAAGAAGTAAGTATTTGGTCGCGCTCTTCGCAAAGCCTCAGGTCAGGCTATCCGCTACAATCTCTGACCAAAAGCGTCAGAGGATTTCCGCTTCTATCCTGCGCGCAGAAATGTGGAATGACTCCTCACCCAAAAAACAAATACGCCACCGCAATCGCGGCAATCACTCCTGCCAGATCAGCAATGAGGCCTCCTGTAATCGCGTAACGGGTTTTCCGGATGCCAACCGAGCCAAAATAAAGTGCCACGATATAAAATGTGGTATCCGCAGCACCCTGGAAAATACAGGATAATCTTCCCGCAAAAGAGTCGGCCCCATGCGTGGTCATGGTTTCTATCATCATGGCTCGGGCCCCGCTTCCGCTTAAAGGTTTCATGAATGCAGTTGGAAGCGTATTCGCTACTTGTTGTGGTATACTGAATACATAAGCCATTCCGTCTATTAAATAATCCATAGCTCCGGAAGCCCGGAATACCGCAATTCCGGCAAGTATGCCAACCAGGTACGGAACGATCTTCACAGCGGTTTCAAAACCAGATTTTGCTCCTTCGATGAAGGACTCGAATACATTTATTTTCTTCCGCCAGGCTGCGATGAGAAAGGCGGAAATTATCCCATATAGGATAAAATTACCAGCAAAGGAAGAACGTGCAGCGATCTGATCCTGTGAAAGTGTGGAAAAATACCAGATAACCAATGCTATGAATGCAGTAACTCCAACCATCCAGCTTAGCAGCACTTTATCAAGTAAATTGATCTTTTGTTTAGCTGCAATGAACAACATCCCCACAATGGTTGAGAAATAAGTAGCGATCAGAATTGGAATAAAAACATCCGAAGGATCAGCAGCGCCCAAGATCTTCCGCTGCATTAGTATAGTAACAGGAATGATGGTAAGTCCAGAGGTGTTCAGCACGAGGAACATGATCTGTGCATTGGAAGCGGTTTCTTTCTCCGGGTTTAGCTCCTGGAGGCTTTGCATGGCTTTCAATCCCAGCGGTGTTGCTGCATTATCCAGTCCAAGCATGTTTGCAGAAAAGTTCATGATGATATTTCCATGCGCAGGATGGCCTTTCGGCACCTCGGGGAATAATCTTGAAAAGAATGGGTTCATAATTTTAGCCAGCCATCCAATGGCACCGGCCTGTTCCCCAATCTTCATCAAGCCCAACCACAAGGTCATCACCCCAATAAGAGGAAGCGCAATTTTCATCACTGCTGTTTCGGAGGCTTGAAAAGTAGCATTGATCAGGGCTGCGAAAATATCAGCTCCACCGAATTCCGGATGGCCCGCAAAGTGCAAGATTACCTTTGCCAGCGCAACAATAAGCGCGATGAGGAAAAACCCGATCCAGATGTAGTTTAATATCATTACCCGTTTTATTTTATTAATCTCTGTGACCTTTGCGGGTCGGACGACTCTGATGAGTGTCAGACTCCGTCTGAGCTGTATTCTTTGCGACCTCTGCGGTTAAACAGCCGAAACCGCAAAGTACGCGGAGTAGTACACGCAAAGGGCGCAAAGAACAACCAATTAATACGAAAGTAGTAAACGAATCAAGGATTTTCGTAACTTTAAATTCAAACTATAAACATCAAAATCTTAATAATATGTATCCCGAAGCACTTGTAAAACCAATGAAAGCGGAACTTTCTTCCGTAGGATTCCAGGATCTTGTAACAACCGATGAAGTAGAAAATGCTATCGCAGCAAAAGGAACTACACTCGTAGTAGTCAACTCTGTATGCGGATGCGCAGCCGGTGCAGCACGCCCAGGAATAAAATTAGCCATACACCATCCAAAGCATCCAACAAAACTAACGGCTGTTTTTGCAGGAGTTGATACTGATGCAGTTGCACAGGCACGTAAACATTTTCTGCCTTATCCTCCTTCATCACCTGCTATTGCATTGTTCAAGGACGGTAAACTTGTACATTTTGTAGAGCGCCATCACATTGAAGGAAGGTCTGCAGAGATGATCGCGGATAACCTTAAAATGGCGTTTGATCAATATTGCTAGATAGTTCTGCTGTCACCCTAAGTAATGTCATCCCGAGCGAAGTCGAGGGAGTTGTCGAAGGATTTCTTATAGTGCTGAGAAAACTATTTTCCCGCCTTTGATCATCGAGCCTTCCGAAACAATTTTATACAAGTATACCCCCGAGGAAATTTCTCGGGGTTGTATCTTATTGCTGCCGTTGTTGATGGAAGAAGAAAATACTTTTTCACCTTTCAGATCGTACAAAGTAATTTCTCCATTTTTAATTTCCTGGCTGATCTCTACATGAAAGAAACCTTTGGCAGGATTTGGGAAAAGATTTACATTAATATTGTTTTGCGCTACCTCCGGAGTGGAAGTAGTCAGGGTTGTCAGATCCGCTTTGTACATGGAACGACCATACGTGGCTGCAACAAGCAGGCGGGTAGGATCATGTAATGTGATATCCGTCACAACAACAAGAGGTAACCCTGTTCCCAGCACTTGCCAGGTTCCGCCCAAATTTGTGGTGTAATATACTCCGGCATCTGTTGCAACATATAACGTAGAAGTATTTGATGGATCAATAATAATATCGTTTACAGGGATCTGCGGCAGATTAGAAGAGATGCTTTGCCAGGTGCTGCCAAAATTTGTCGTCCGGAAAACATGCGGCAAATATTCGTTGTCACGGTAGCCCGATAAGGTTACGTATGCAGTTCCTGCGTTCAATGGATCGGCAGCCACACGTGTTATCCAGCGATTCGGCAGGCCGGAGGTAATGGTAGTCCAGGTGCCTCCATTATTGGTGGTAACTTTTACATTACCATCATCTGCACCCACGTAAATCACATTTGTATCCGCTTCAGAAACAGAAATAGTAGTAAGCGTACCATAGATAAGGTTTCCGTTTGTCGTTCCTTTTGTAAGATCGGTACTGATCGCGCTCCAACTGCTTGAGCGGTTCATTGATTTATATAATCTGTATGAGCCGTAATAAATGGATTTAGGATTCAGCGGATTCATCGCCAGGGGAGTGCTCCAGTTCTTGCGGTCACTGCCACTTATTCCGCTCATGGAGGTATTCAAATCTCCATATTGAGATAAAGTATAGACATACGTAGTGTTTGTAGGATCCACCATCACCTGAAAACCATCACCTCCACCGATCTGGTACCAGTTATCAACGGTTCCCAACGTGCGATTGGTTCCATTGTCTTGCGACCCGCCATACAACTTACTGGTATTCAGAAAATTTATTTCGCTCGAATAGAACTGCATAATAGGTAGGCCATCTGCTTTTGTACACGAAGTTCCTCCATTGGTTGAAATGTCCAGGCCGCCATCATTCGCACACAACACAAGATTTGGATTTTGAGGATGAACGTATACCCCGTGATTATCCACGTGAGTATTATCAATAGTTGACCAGCTGCTGCCTCCGTTGGTAGATTTATAAACACTCAGTCCCCCGGTATACACCACAGATGAATTGGTAGGGTCCACTCTGATCCGCCCAAACCACCAGCCGTACGAGGAATAAAAACTGCCCCCGGAGGGATTATTT
>Ga0163151_10003085_pt1 | contig 24467 bp, 48 predicted proteins | sample OliLakLV19MP5IB2_FD_145596 | JGI IMG/M metagenome (GOLD analysis project Ga0163151, IMG submission 145596) | Freshwater microbial mat bacterial communities from Lake Vanda, McMurdo Dry Valleys, Antarctica - Oligotrophic Lake LV.19.MP5.IB-2 | ecosystem: Environmental > Aquatic > Freshwater >...
CATGTACAGAGTATAATATAAAGAGTATTCTAAAAGAATTAAAAAGCGAGATCGATTTTAAGCCTAATAAGTATTTATACACACACGAAAAAAATAGATACATTAAATTTAAAGAACACTGTAAATAACACGAACTTAAAACCCAAACACTATGAACAACCTCCTAAACATCTTCAGAAACAAAATCGAAAGGGAAAAGTTTATTTTAAAATACTCAAATCCTTTTGATGCAGGAAATTGCAACTCAGTAATTTTCAATTGACGAAGAAATAAACAGAGAAAAAATAAAACTACCCTTTTAAAGCAATAAAAAACCCCTCAAATCAATGAAGGGTTTTGCTAACGACTGAAAATAAAGCATCATGGAATTAAAAACAGTCGAAGTTATTTATATCAATACACCTGCTGTAAACGTACCCGGTGCAGGATTAAGAGCATCGGCTGAATAATTAGAGAAACGTACTGTAACAACTCCTGGTGCGCTCACCCATGCCGTATAAGCACTATCAGTAACCACAGATCCAAAAGGAACGCCTAAAGCAACCATCTGACCGGGTAATGCACCAATAACTATAACAGTAAGATCAGAAGAACTTTGACGCCCTGTATTTGGAAAATCCAAAACACCTGATCCACTGGCAACTGGAGTACCAGCCGCACCTGTAGCACCTGTCGCACCTGTAGCACCAGCCGCACCAGTAGCACCCGTTGCACCTGTAGCACCTGTCGAACCTGTAGCACCAGGTGCACCAGTAGCACCTTTACTACCACCGCCTGAAGGTGAGGCGTTAACCAGTGTAATTGCCCCACCATCAACCATAAATTTACCCGATACAGGGTCGAACATTACAGGTTTTAAAGCAGGTCTAATATTGGCGGCATCCAATGGCTTACGCTTTTTAGGAAGGTCACAATAGCCAGTGCCTGCATCGTATTTCCATGTACCACCTGCTGCGGCGCATTTTTCTGCCTCAGTTTGTGCCATTTAGGTGTATTTCTTTAGTTAGTAATTCATCCTTACTATTTGTTATAAAGGACTTAAAAAGATATGAACCGGCAGCCAAACCAGCTGTACCCAGTATTTGTACAAGATCATGAGTGTTTGATGGAATACCCGAAGTAACAACTGTTTTGTAAACAGATGCTCCTATTGTAGTAATCACAAACATGGCAATACTTTTTGCAAAGTCTTTACCTTTTAATTTGAATAACGGGCTTTTCATAATACGACTTGTTTTATGTTTAAATTATTATTTTTGAATATAAGTTCATAGTCTTTCTCTTCATTTTTAAAAGATAAAATTCCGTTTCCTTCATCAAATAACTCAATAGAAAGGAAGTTTCCGGGAATAAGTACGAAGAAAGCGATTTGATCATTAAGATGATAAAATCTATAATTTCCTTTTGCGATTTCATTAAAACCCTCCGATATAATTTTGTTTCTAAAATTTTCCCAATGTTCACCGCCTAATGTAACAACAGGATTGTTAATAATTGGTAAAAAAGGTGAAATGACAGGTAGCAACAAATCAACCATTTTCACACGATCTTCAGTTGTTATTGTTTTATCATTATCATACATAAACGGCCTACGAATTTTAGATATTATAAATTCGGTATCAGTAGTAAAATCATAAAAAGAAATATCCAAAATAGTATTTTCATCTATTTTTAATTTTCCGTTTTCAACTAACTGTAAAATACTGAATCCGCTAACATCTTCTATATCCAGTTCATATTTAGCAAAAAATAATTTTTCAATTTCAAATGACCGAACACCGTTAATAACAACTACAATTTTACTTGCACTGTTTAAAATAATCGGTTTGTTAATCCCTTTAAACTCATAAACAAAATGTTTTAGTTCCATGATTGATTTTTTATTTAACTGTTAAAAGATATTCCAATAGCTGACCCTCACAAATAGCGGTCATATTTTTATGATTTGTAATAAATTTTTTTATTTTTTCAAAATCGCTAAAATCAATATCCAGTTGTTGTTTACTATATAGTTTAACTGCCCATCCGTAAAACTTCATTTTATCCCCCTCAAAAGCACTGGCTAATAAATTTCCTAATAACAAGTCCATTTAAAACCCTCCGTAATTTGCTAACTGAATACTAAATGCATTCAATTGTAAGTCTGCGGCTGCTCCATTAGCACTTTGGCCCTTTGCTGAAATTACTTTTGTTCCTGCGGTGTTTAATAGTGTTCCTTTTTGTGAACCAAAAGTATTACTACCCTGTATATAAAAATTATAATATAGAAGATTATTATCATCCATATTTCGTATTCTTGTTTCTGTAAAATAATTAATGTTTGATACTGCCGAGACTACGGCAAAAACAGTTGTTGCGCCGTATACAATGCCCGGCGTTTTGTTTAGGGCTGTGTTTGCTAGTGTCCATTGTGCTTTTATTATTAGTTCCGTTCCTTGATTAATAAATAGATCAGGGTCAAAACTATAAGAGGCTAGTACATTATCAGAAGTATTTGCAGGGCTATTTACGGCCAATCCTTGTAAAGAAAATAATGTTACTATAGGGGTAACGCTCCATTTAATATTAAACGGGTTTATTTTATTGTCGCTCATTAATATAGTGAATTTACATCGTCCGTATTGTACGGGGTTGCTGTTAAATTAGTTAGATTAGGATCAATTCCGGTTCCATAAAAAGAGCAAAAACGGGCATCAATATCATATATTGCACCATCTGCGGAAGCAATACCAAATCCGGTTCCATTTCCTTTAAAGTCGCAATATTCAAAAGTACAAAGGTGTGCTACTATTATAGCTGATTTATTTGCCACACTTGGCTTTGATCGACAACGGATGATTTTTCCACCTAAATACATTGTACTTAATGAAAATGCATAGTTTGTTCCTGCATCGCAATTTATTAAAGTTCCTTCCATTTGTCCTGCGACCAGGAAGTCGGCGCAAAAACAAATATCTATACCGGAACAATTTGTTAGTATACCTAAGATATTTCCTGCATTACCAACATCCGCAGATGCAAAGCAGGTTGTACCGCCCGTACAACCTGTTAATTTTCCCGAGATAGTACCGCCCGCACCGTTTGAAGTACTGCAATATGAATAATCAGCACCTATACAATCAATTAATACACCTGATATTTTATTAGCCATTGAACTAAATACACTACCAAATGATATTTCCCCCGTGGCTATACAATCATGCAAATAACCTGTTATAGATCCTGTTGTTATTCCGTCGGTTACTGTTAATATTGAACAAAAAGAACATGATCCAACAGCCATACAACTATATAAATTACCTGAAATACCATTCACATATCCTCCTACACCCTGATTTGCACTTGCGTATGATATGTCACCCGTTGCCGTACAGCTGAATAATTGGCCTGATATTACACCGCCACCTGCCTCTGCACTTGCGAAGGTTGTACTACCAACTGACCTGCAATTATATAGTTTACCTGATATTGTACCCCCGAATAGAAACGAACTCGCAAACGATACAGCCCCACCCTCACAATTCTCTAATATACCTGATATTGTACCACCATTCGCGGCACCTAAACCGGATGCGAAAGAGCAACCAACACCCAATGCCAAAGCCCTACAATTAGTCATATGGCCCGATATTGTACCTCCCACAATTGAGCCTCCACTAGCAAAAGCAAATTGTAAGCCCTGACAATTGATCATTTTACCTGTTATGTCACCGCCTGTTAACCCGCCCCATGCAAATGAGTTATTTCCATTTGAAGTACAATTTAAAACAACTCCATCAATAGTCCCGCCATTGCCACCGAGGGCAGATGCAAAGGAATAATTTCCGTTACAAACACAGTTATCCATAGTACCTGAAATATTTCCGGCGTTAAAACCGCCCGGTATATTGGTATTACTCGCATAACCGCCAACGCCATCAACAATACAATTATACATTTTACCTAAAATGTTTTTAGAGTTTGCCGTTGAACTACTACCGAAACTTAAACTAGAAGCTGTGCAATAGTTATGATAACCATTGATAGCACAATTAGCTAAAAAACTTTCAGCATGCACATCGTACCATATTCCGCTATCGGTAGCAGAGGTATTTAATATTGCTGTTGATGCTACAAAACCAACGTATGAACTATTTGAATTGCCTACCGAAATAGTAAGCGTATTACAATTGATACCAACTATATTAACATTATTTCCGCTTTGCGTAATTGTTCCGTTTACATATACATATCCTTTTACGTCCGAATATCTAGAGGCAATGGATGAGTAACTAGATGCATTATATAAAAAGACTAAAGGCGCTGCGCTAATCAAATTAACAAATGCGGGAACAGAAATACTTTCATTGTAAACCCCGGGATATATAATAATATCAAAAGGGTTAGTCGCTGAAGGAACAGCCGCAACAGCGGCCGCAATTGCAGCTGTGATAGTTAAATAATTCAAATCTATGTCCCCCTGTTGCGCATCTGCATCAATACCATCCGTTGAAACAACAAAGTTACGCTCACCGATTGCAACCGTTTCAGGTCCCGCAGGTCCCGCAGGTCCTACAGGACCAACAGCACCCGTAGCACCTGTTGCACCGGTAGCACCTGGAGCACCGTTTGCACCCCTACCACCGCCAACTGTCCTACCCTCAGAAGCGCAACAAAATTTTATCGCAAGTGTAGCATTTTCAGGAAATAAAACCTCCAATGACTCACCTGTTAAGTTATTAACAGTGTTATAAGGAAAATTTTCAGTAACTAAATAAAGGTCAGCACCGTTATCATTTAATTCGGTAATGCTGTTATCAGGTTTTTTATAATAGTATTTTGCGTTCTCTTTGTTAAGGAAAACAGAAATTGACCCATCTAAGGGAGGGGCAATTTGTAAAGGGGACTGCAAAATAGCCATGTTATAAAAGTATAATATTTTTAGTTACCAATTACTATGTTCAAAGTGCATCCCGTCAATTCTTTTAAAATCATATCCACAAACAATCCCACATGATTTTGCCACGTCCTGAAATTCAGGTGTAAAAGGATGTAAACCCTTTGCATTTGCCTGATCTCTAGAAAGTCCTAAAGGATTATTTACAGGATTAAGATCAACAGCCATTCCCCATGAGTGGATGGATGGGGAATTTGTAGAACCTCTAATTAAACGTATCATAAAACACTGATCATTTACAGTTACTTCATGTTGCAAATTTCGTTCTATCAAATGATAAAGAAATTTTAAATAAAGCCCTTCAAAATCCTTATTTATGTAAACCGTTTCACCTAAAGTAGGAAAAGCTTTTTTTATTTCAGCTGGATATTTTAATATACGCATCCAAAGCGGTTCAAATTTATTTTGCCATGCAGTATCAACAGTACCGTCTGAACGAAAAGGATTTCCATATTTTAAAACGAACTTATTCATTTTAATTTTGTAAATATGTTCGATTAATAGCGAAGTAAGCGGTTAATCCTGCAATTGCAAATGTTAAAATAGATGCTACCTTTTTACCATTTTTCCAAAGATCATAAGCACCTAATAAAAGTATAACAACAATTAGTAAAGAGTAAATTTTTCTTAAAAGATTATTATTCATTTTAAAATTTTATATAAAATAATTCCTAATATAACAACAAAAATAACAACCAAAATAAATTCCTTTCTTTGATCAGTTCCCCAATTGCAACCACAAATTTCCCTCACATAACTTTCACAGTTATAACCAAAAAAGTTATATGATTTACCGGATTCATTTAATTCAATTGTTTTATTATAAATGTACTCATCTGTTAAACTTCCATCTGATTTTATTACCCTACGTATTTTTCTCTCTAAAAACTCATCTAAGGGGGTAATAATTATTTTAGAACTTTTAAAACTATTATGCGCAACAAATGGTTTCACATCTTTATAAAACACAATTGCGTAATGGTCAAATATAGGTATAGGCCATGTACCAACTACTAGTATGTCACCCGTTTTAAAAGGCTCCAAAGCAACGCACACCAATTACGTTAAAACCATTAGCATCGCAACCGTCTGCGCCAATAGGTGCAACCTGCATATAAGGCGGCAGAGCGGGTTTTTTCTTAAATATAGTATTCCAAAGGTCTATAATAGTATCAACTATGTTTCCACTTGTTGTGGTACCGCCATTTGTAGGTGGGGGTAACGAAACAACCTGTTTTTTAGATTGTATATAAGTATAGATAGCTATACCTATAAGCAGTAATACAATTACTACAATTATCACAGTTATTGTTGATCTTTTCATTGGAATATATTTAAAATTGAACCTAGTAAAGAGCCGATACCATTTGTTGTTTGGCTTGTTGAACCCCCGCCTGTTGTAGTTGATGTTGTTTGACTATTTCCAACCCCTTTATAAATAGCAAATGCAATGATAATTGATATTATAATGAGTCCTACAATTAACCATGTTTTTGTATTTTTATTCATATCAGTATTTTTATTTAGTTATTACCCAGGCGAAAATCGCAAGTATTGCAACGCCTCCAATGATTAATCCTATTGTTGTTGCACTTGCTTTTGTAGTTATTGTAACTACAGGGGCGGTTGTTGTTGCAGTGCCACCAACAAGTAAGTCCCAAAACTTTTTAGCTGTTGATGCAAAATCAGTTGTTGCTATCCTCGCATCACTGGCAACCTGCATAGGCTGTGATTGACCTAAAGAAACTAACAATTCATCATATGCATTTTGTGTTTGTAAATCCTCTTCAGGGCTAAGATTTTCATTTATAGGAATTGATATTAATAGTTCAGCATATTTTGCAGAGCCTGTTTTTGTATAATAGGTGTAAAGCACAGATGCTAATTGCGATAATGATAGGCCATTTGCAATTGTTCGATTTGCTAAAATACCATTTTGAACTAAAGCTGTTTTAACGCCTTCTGAATTATTTTTTACAATCCATCCAGCCGCTATTTGTTGTATGTTAAATGTCGCCATATTTTATTTTTTATATTTTATTTTTTATATTTTCTTATTAACCAAATTATTATACCTATAACAACAATACCGATAACAATGTACATAATTGTTTTTGTATTGGAAGTTGCAGTAATTGGTGTTCCCTCTCTTGTTGATGTTCCAGTAGCATTTAATTCAGCAAGTATAGAATTCATTTCATTAATGCGTTGTTGCCGTAATTCAATTTGCTTTTTTGCATCGTCCTGCCTTGACTTTGCAACATTTGCATATCCTGTGTATTCATTGTACTTAGCGGTATTTTGACCCTGCCACTGGGCCGCAATAGCCAAATTCGCATCAATATTTGCCTGTTGGTCGCTAACCTGTTTTTGCCAGTAAATTATCTCACCTGCTAAGCGTTCTTTTTCTTTTACTAATGTTGCAGTGTCATCTAATGAATATGTAACAGCCATTTTTATCTTGTATAAGTGAGTGTATCTGTGTATGAAATAGGAATAAAATTAAACAATGTTGCTTTTACGTTATATGTAAAAACAACAGGCCGTTTTTTAGCAATATCAGCAACTATTGGAATAGCCAGCGTACCAAATGATAAAGTAATATTTTCATTGATTGTTGCAGAGCCATTTTTAGGAATTATAAAAGCATCATGCGATCGTGTTGATTTTGCAACCAGTGAGCCGTTATAGAAAACTTCTATATATAATTTATTAACTGGTATAGCAAAATTATTTCCATTAGTCACAGTGCTTTGCAGATCAATACTATTAAAGCCTGTACCACTTATAAGAGAATCGAGATTAGCACCAACAAATTTAGGTTCTGAAATATTTATTTTATCTAAATATCCCTTTCCTTTTTTATAAGTGAAATAGCCGATAACAACTAATATAACTAATATGATAAGTAAATTTTTCAATAGTATTTTTTATAAAGTAAAACAATTAATACGATAAAAAGAATAAAGATAGTTAAAACTGTTAATGGATTTTGTTTTGTATATGCTGTTGAATAGGCAATTGCTTTATCCAGTATAGACAAATTTTCATGCTCTATAACACTATTTAATATTTCAGCATAATTTGGGTCTGTTGCGTACCCTGCCCGTTCTAATGCTTCTAATTGTGCTAGCGGGGTTGCAGATGAAAACACACCTGCACTTGTATAACGAGGGTTTTCCTGTAAGAATTTTACGCGATCAACGTAACTGTCTTTTACTGAACTGTACACCCGAAAATTGTTGGCAATTGTAATGTTATTACCATTAACAACTTCACGTGTATTAAGATTAACGCTTTGCCCTTTCCATGAACTACCCGCTTTTATCCCAAAATGATTATTATATTTTGATGCTAAAATACTGTTACCATTATTACTTTCTACAATTGCCTGTGCAAGCATAACAGAAGGAAATAAACCCGTACCCTCTGTAGTTTTAACTGCAAGGTCTTTGTAAAGTGCTATATAGTTATTGCGTGTTAACACTAGGATAAATTATGCATTTTACATTGTTACGTTTAACGATGGAATATTATTTTTATAAAATTCAGCATCTATAGTGTTAAGATTAAAGGCCTTTTTAACAGCTTTTAAAGTATTACATCCGAAATATCCATCCTCCTGTAAACTTTCTCCGTACTGAACATTTAATGCACTTTGTAAGTCCTTTACAAATTGCCCTTTCATTCCTAATCCTAATGGAAATGAATTTGTTATATAACTGGAAGGTTGTATACACCCATTTACATCAGGTGTTTGCGGTGTTACAATTGCATTTCCGTTTGAGTCTGTTAAGGGTGCGTTATCAGCGCAATTACCCGATAACGGGATTGAACGCCCGTCAGGGCATTTTTCACCTTTCTTTTCATTTCTGAAATATATCCAAATGAAAAGTATCAATAGTAATATTACTATTGATATGTAAAGAGTACCTTTTTGTCTACGTGTCATCTTACGAATACTTGATATTTTTTACTAAAATAAATTATAAGTCCTAGAACAACTAGTATAATAATAACAGGGATAACCCATTTTAAAATTTTACTTGTTGTAGTTGCTGTATCAACAACATTTTCACCAATCTTTGTCCCGCCTGCAAATATATCGGCAAGTAAATGAGATACCGGTAAATTTTCAGCACTCACATAACTATTAAAGTTTGCGGCATACTTACACCACGATAAATTATGTTCGAAAGTGTCCTGTTCATCCCATGCGGCAAGCCAAATTTCATCTGCTCTTTGCTTACCGTGTTTAGCTTTAAGTGCTTTATGCCAATCTATCCAATTTTCACATGACCAGTAGTCATCATAGCCCCATGAATCATAGTCGGGGGTACTTTCTGCATTTATAACATATACTGCCATTTATATCATTTTATTAATTTCCTCTACAGTAAAGCCGTAGAACTTTGAAAGTAAATTCAAAATATTTTGTTTTTTCTGCTCCAGTTGTTCACGTTCTTCATTTGATACATCTGTTTTCAATTTTTCTGTTATTGCTTTAAGCTGGATTTTAAGTTCATCAATTAAAGGAATAATATTTTTTGTAATTCCTTTTTGATCGCTCACTATTTTACCAATGATATAACCAAAAATAACACCAATAGCAATTATGATTATATATGTTAGCACTTTCATTAAAAAATTATCGAATCGGAAAGTATAGGGATTATTTTATCTTTTGTAAAGTGACTGTATTCATCTTTTGAAATTTCAACAGGCATGGAATATTTGTTACCAGTCCAAATGTATTCAAAATATTTTCCATTTTCATAACTATACCTGTTTGAAGGCTCTGAAAATGAATTTATAACATTTCCATTTGCTTTTCCTTCAGGATAAAGACTATAAAACTGATCATAAATTTCTTTGTTGATTTCCCTTGACAATTCTACAGGGCCTTTGTAGTACAGAAAATAACGATTGCCCTCGTTTACGGCAATTGTTTTATTAAAATTTGAAGGTACGAAGGATTTTGATCTGACAATGAGTAGACCAATTATAAAAGAGGCAACACCGGCTATTATATAATTGATTGACTTCATGTAAAAATTTCATTTTATTAAAGTACTTCCATTGACAAACAATCCGCACCGTCAACCCTTCCAATTTTCCCATCCTTCATATAACAAACCCCGCCATCCATCCATGAAGTACCCGTTGCTGGTACAGGCAATGTATCTCTTTTAATCAATAATTTTATAATATCCTTTCTGCGTTTACAGTACAATTTAAAAAATTGTAAGCCTATAATAACAGAAAGGATAAGTATAACAATCAGTATAGTTTTTTGAGATAACAAATGCTTATTTAGGCAAAGTCATTCCCCAAAATCCTGTTTTTCCTGTATAATATGCGGCTACCGCTACAACTATGAAACCGATAGTAATCCAAACATTTCTTGACATAATTTTAAGTTTTAGTTATTAATATTAAGTTGCTGATCCGGGTGTATTTACAAGGTCAATGTTTTGCATTGGAAGTTGTAAAAGAACCATTTTTTTCTTTTTATTGTTCCAATATATAGCATATGCTATAACTGCAACAACAATAATTCCTATAATCCATTTAGTTGTATTGCTCATTATCCTAGTATGTTTGTAAGTGAGGGTATTTGATCTATAACAGTTAAACTTTCATCTTCAGTGGTTGCAATTTTATCTTCAGTGGTTGCAATTTTATTTTTATTGTTATAATACATAATACCTGCTATAACAGCTATAACAATAACACCTAATACAACCCAAAACCATTTAGGGATTTCACTCATATTGCACAGGATATATTAGATACTTTTGATGAATCTATCCTTTTTAGTACATCTTCTATACTAAAATAAATAGGGTTACCCTCTGAGTTTGTAATTGATCCTTTGCGATCTAGTCCGTTATCATATGCATAAGCAAGCAATTTCAGATTACTTTCACTTGCATTAACACCTATTTTTGCAAATAGGTATTCAAATTGCTCCTGATATTTACAGTGTAAATATTTAAGGGCTGGAAGGCTTGAGCCGTCTTGCTGTACAATTTGTACAAATGATTTACGCCCTGAAGAACCGCATGAACATGCCATATAATGTTTATTTTATAAACTCAGGATGTTTTTAGGTATCCTGAGTTTTGTTAAACTTATAAACTTTTTACAACCACTGGTTTGATGCGGTAGCGGCTAAAGTATTTGGCAAGTTAATAATTCCATAACCGATCTCAAGTGTTCCGAAAGTATTATCAGGAATTTCAATGTTTATACCGTCCCTGGAAGTTGTGGGCCCGTTAAAATTGTATGCATGAGTAGTCATCGAACCACTTGAACTTGTAACGCAAAAATCACAGAAAGGATCGTAAACCGTTGTCTGTACTAAAGTATCATTTGTGTCAACTGGTAAGTGGAAAAGTGTAATAGGTAGACTTGCAAGCGCAGCATTTGCCGCAACTGTATTATCAAATCTTATAACAATTCGGGATACAACTGATCCGCCCTCTAATTTTTTATTCAACTCAGCGATAATTGGACCGCCTGGCTGTGTATTGATCAAAGCGCCATTAGTTGCGTAGTCAGCATTTGAATATAAAGTCGCTGTTGTACCTGTTCCATCTCCAACACCTGATATAGTTACAAGCGCAGGTGAAACATAGGCTATAATTACACTGCCTACTGTTACAGCGGTTGAAACCATTGTACTGCCAACATCGCTAGGTAGAAACTGGTTTGTCGGTGATGCTATATTAGGAGAGCCAGCAGTTGTTGTTATATTAACAACACGTGAATTACTGGTTGAAAATCCAAAGTGAGGGCTTGTAAGGGCAACTAAAGATGGATAGTCATTAAAATTTTCAGGACCAAGATCACTCATAAGAGTAATATTTTGTTCGCTTGTTACACCAATAGGACGGGTATCAAAATTCCATCTTAATTTCGGTGCATTAGTACGTGAAAAAGATGCGTTATCTAATGCAACCGCCTGTGTAGGTGTTACCTCAAGAGTTGCTTCATCAGAGCCCAAATAACTACCTTCAACGGTTGTTGGGTTCTGTACAATAACTGTTTGCACAGGTTGTGCAGATACCGGAGAGGTAACAACACCGAGGCTTAATTGCCTTAATTGTTCGATTGTAGCCATATTAAAATTTTAGTTTTTAGGTTTAAAAAACAAAAATTGCTACAAATTATATGGAATTAAAGAAAAAGCAACAATTAAAAAAACAATTATTATAAATGTTAATAATATTTGTTTATTTAAATAAATTTGTCATAGAACTTTCATCTATAGACTGCTTATCAGATTTTTCGTATTTGTCTTTAAGGGTTTGCATGATCACAGAACTTAGTAGTTTATTTTTAAGTTCTGTTTTTTCAAATTTTGTTAGTACAGGATTTTCATTTCCTTCTAACATTATTTCATTATTTAATGTAAAAGGTTTTGAAGTATCTAAAGTTATAAGTAATGTTACACCATTCTTTTTAGTTAGCACTACCATTTTACCACTTTCCATATAATTATCTATTCCCTTTTCGATCATATCAACTAGCCCGATAAGCTGTGGATATAATTGTATGAGTTGTGGCATTGCCGTAAGTACTCCGTTAATCATCAATGATTGTGTCAATGAGTCATCTAAGTTTTCCATGATATTGTTTTTAAAAAATTAAATTAAAAATTATGATTATAGATTTTATGATCCAAAATAAACTAGTTCCAAAGCCGATCAATATAAGCAATACTATCAATTTTAAAATATTTTTTAGCTTGTTGGGGTTACTTAATAAATTTTGTACCATAGGATTTGATATAAGATCAACTATCCTGTGATTTGATTTTTGATTATCTTTTTTTGGTATATCCGTTTCTTCAGATAAGTCCCACAATGTTTTTTCTTTTTCCATGATGTTATTTTTAAAAGGTTAATTTATTATGCATGTTAACAGCTGTTAACTTTTGTGTTAATACATCAACAATGATGTAAGGGAATTTTTGCCCTTTAAATTCAGCACTTAAAGGATGCTTACCCATTCCATATAATGAAACATATTTATTTACATATCTCGATGCAGCAATACATATTTCTGAATTTGGCATTTTATCTTTAAATTTTCCCTCACGATTACTTGTATAGTAAATATGAAACTGTGTTGTATAATCAAAAAGCATTTCTATTATATTTCCCGGAGAATGTACAGAATATATGAAATCATTGTTATGAAAACGCCTGTCTATAAACATATCCCGCATGCCTGGTGTAGGAATATAATTTGGTAATAAACCTTTATAGTCATCTAATACAATTAATGAATTTCTGCATTTAGAATGAATATGTTTGGCCCAATTAAAGTCATCTGAATTAATATGAAAGTCTATTAAACTTCCTAATTGCCTGTGAGGATCGTAGCCGATTACTTTACCATTTGGTCGGGACTGTTTCCAAAGCTGAATTATTTCTATTTCTTCAGTTGTTTTACCCGACCCGTTAGCACCTAATAAACATTTAACGAAATTTTTCCTGCTCATTATTTTATTTTGGCTGGCTTACCTGCAAAAATTGGTCTACCTGTTTTCGGGTCATAATTAATTTTTCTTATTTTCCCATTTGAAACATTTCGTATGTACATAGGGTAAATATTTTTTCTAATTATAATGTCTAAATCAGTGCGATCCTTTGCGGTTATATTAGGATCAGGATTTAGCCATTTGAAAGTAGTGTTTGTTGGTACATTTGATAAGTTATTTAAAACAGGCGGGGCCGGTTGTTGGAACTGTTTTACTGGATCGTCCTTTTTAAATTGTACGGGAACTGCTTTACCTTTCTTTTTATCAAATCTTGTTTTAATAGCCTTCATTATCATAAAACCATAGGCCCCTAACATGGCCAGCATAAGGGCAACAAAAGGCGACATCTTTAATTGTTTTTCATAAAAATATTCAGTCAATGCCGTTTCTAACATTTTACGTTGTGCAGTGTCGGCTGTGTACTGTGACTGCGTGCCTTCACCCGCTATAAATTGACCTAATAAGGATAATGCATAATCGAGTAAAGTAATTAATACACCCATTGAACTCCTTATTTCTTCCTTTGATCGTTGCGGTACAATTACACCGCCAGGACCTGTATTAACACCAGGATTAATATATTGTGTATTTACTGGTTGATCATTTACCTTAACAGGCTCTACAGGTTGTTGTACAAAGGCATTTGGATTTTCACCTGCGAAGAAATCAATTGTTATTTTATTGGGTTCCTCCTTTAGATCAGATATTTCAAATTCCCTTTTTATAGATTCATTTGGCCTGTCCATAATTTCAGGGTTAATTAAAACAGAGGGGGGTATATTACCTGTAATTAAATTCGACGGGCTTAGTGCTTCCATGATTATTATTATTATTAAGAATTAAGTTGCAATTTAAAAATTATTTTAATACAAATCCACTTTATACGGATTTTATGTTGTTAATAGTTATTTTACCCTATGTGTTGTATGATTAGTATTTATCATATATATTTGTAAATACAAATATATTTAATGGCCTCATCTGCACCTCTGTTATGTGCTATTTATAATAAAAGAAAATTTCGTACCTATAAAGGGTTTACCCTTGCATCTCTTAAAAAATTAATAGATTATTTGTTCCCTGGTTACACCTTAAAGATTGAACAAAACAATAAAAATCTTTGCTTTGATATTTACCTTTGTATGATTAAAAAGGAAACAAAAGAGGAAATAAATAAAAGTGAACTTGAGCGTTTTCAAAAGTATTTTGGAAACGGTTTTAATGTAATTCTTTGGTCAGAGTCTAAACAAGATTTTTTAAATAACCATGAATAAATATCTTATTGTTTCAATTGTATTAGTTGTTGTTATTTTTATCCTTTACAGGTTAAATAAAAATACAGTTACTTACACTTTACCACTTAATCCTGACCCTTTAGTATTTGGTCCTTATTACTGGAAAGCATTACATTCGGTTTCAAATCGCATACCATGTGAAATATGTAAAACTGATGCTGTAAATTTTATGTCATTTTTTCATGATCATATAAACAGAAAATTAGGAAAACCTTTTTATGATCAAACGAATTATAATAATGTACTTAACCAAATAAAAGCGATATGAACACTGAAATATTAGGTACTCATGCAATCACTATAGATAGTGTTATTATTGATAACGTCACCTCTGCAATGTATAATGTTACTGATATTTCATTTACAGGTATCACACAGAAACAAATGGTATCAATAGGTGAGGGGCAAAGTATTTTAATGTCTTTTGATGAACTGGAAAATAAATTTAACTCAGGTGCAATTTCAATTCAGGGGTATCTAAAGGAAGATGCTAAAATACTACATTTGGTGCTGAATGAATTTAAAAGGACTTTACAAAAGCCCGTTGAAACTTTGAAACAATATACAGGGGAGGAAGTTAAAGAGATAAGGAAGAAAGTGAATACTTATAAAATTATGTAGGTTTTATATTACACCCAGGCCTACAACTGTTCTGACATACGATTCAGTAATTAAAGTGTGCATTATTAAGAGGCATAATTAGTCTTCGTTCCCTTGCGCGTCGGGCTAATTTAATTATTTTTATAATCCTTTAAAACAGTAAACACCCAATAACAAGTTCCCACATCATTTGAGATGTCTTTAAATTTATAAACCTGCGTACGGGTTTTATGAATTGCGTCCCCATCCATTAACACCTTTTTACCTATAACACATTTATAACCATACAAACTATACTGAATTGTATTAGGTGAGTACCAGTGGTTTTGTTTTTCCATTTTTAAGTATTGTTCGTTTATCATATACTGCTTTTAATTCTCTCGTTGCAACCTCCCTGGACCCTGCTAACTTATTCTGTCTTATTGCCCGTTTAGTTTTTACAAAGGTCTTAAATTCATATTTATTTTCCCCTATCTTTTTTGCATCCTTTGGAATACCTTTTATTTTTCTGTTATTTACTTTTTCCCCGTCCTTATCAAATTTTACCTCTGAATAGTTTTTATTCCCGAAGATACCTGATAAGTATTCTTTTTCTTTTTTAAATGAGCCCAGTTCCAATGAGTCAATAATATTAACCTCTTTTTCCATGCATACACAATCAGTGTCTACATAAGTTACGTTTTGTTTTTGATATTTTAAAATATTCTCCAATAAATATACCCTTGCATGCGAAGTAATATAAGACGAAAAGGGGGGGATGCTGTGTATCTTATTTGAAAATCCTTTGTCATCAATAGTTACCTTTGTGTAGTCTTTATTTATCTTAATAGGTTTGAACACATGTAAATAGCAATCCGTTCTTACCTTGTTAAACATTTTTAGTTCATATGGTATTTGTTGTTCATTTAATAATTCAATAAAATCCAGCGGTACTTCATCAAAATATATTTCTTTGTATTTTTCTCTTTGTCCCCATTTACCATATAGAGAATTTAAAATAAGTTTCAAATTTGTTTTTTCAATTCCTTCGGACTTCATTCTTTTATCATACAGTTCAAAAGCAAACTTTTTAAACGGTGTGTCCATTGGGTATGATATTAATACCTCTCCAACTTCCAAAATTTTAATTATCTTTTTCTTCAGTGCAAATCGTATTTCAGGGAAACACCATGTACCTGAAAATACACCATTTGGAAAAACTAACTTGCCATCTTTCTTAACTGGTAAAAATCCAAATTGATTTACTTTATGTTCTACCTTTATTGTTGCATGACCTTCGTAATATTTCAAATCATGTAACAACCCCTTTACAGTGGTTGCATGTGACTTTTTTACAAACTTCGGATTTGGAAATTTTGCGTATGTCATTACATAGGGATACATAGAATTAATATCATACTTACTACTCCATGTTTCACCTAATTTAAACGCTTCAACACGTCCTCCAAAGTAACTATCAAAAAACTTAATAGATAAATCATTGTAGGCAAAGGAATAAGGCATATAAAACCGCCTATAATAAAGCATCGATAGCGATGCTAGTGTCGGTCGGACACTTTCTACCATAGTAAATATTTTTTCAAGTGCAAGCCAAACAATTTCACAGTCCCTATAACAATAATCAATTTCTGTTTGTCCATATTTAAACCGTTTGTTTTGTCCAAACTTAGAATTCATTTCCAGTTTGTTTATTCCTAGAATTTCGCCAATTGCTTTTACACTTGTTTGATATATATTTAATGAGTCTGCAAACATTACCTTTTCCTTTTGAGCCATTATAAAACGGGACCCGTTAAAAATGGCCTCCCTATCCAAACCCTTTTTTATATTGCCAAAAATTACGTTCAAGTCAAATTCTGCAAAGTGGCAAAAAATGTATTTATTTCTAAATGCACCTGAAAATATTTCTTCCTTAAAGTCATCTATAGTGTGAAATACCTTTTTATAATTATATCCGTACATACAACAAAAAGCAAAACCCTCCGGGCGTGCTGCATCTGTGAATGTTTCACAATCGAATACGAAAAACTTTTTTCTTATTTTATCTAAATCCTTTACACGTGAAAGTTTGTTTAGGATTTTTAGCATAGATTAGAATTCTAAGGATATTATGAAAAAAGGAAAGCAGATAATAATTGTTTTGTCCTGATAGCCTATACAGCCGATATATGTTGAAAAATGTAAATTAATTTTCTTCATACAGCACTTTTATTTTTAGAAGTTTTGCCAGTTCATATTCAGTTATTGCGCCTCTCGAGTCTTTCCAATCACTTAACATGTATACTATGTCACAGTCCAGCATTGACTTTAATCCCTCTTTCATATATGACTCCCATGTATGATCATGCTCATGCGGTAAGTTACAAGGATTAATTACTTCTGCTCTATGTGCTTTTAGTTTCTGAAACGCCTTTTCAAATTTATCTTTTACCTCCTTTTCAGGTAAGTGTGAAATTTTTCCGCTTATGTAGATTTTCATTTTTTATCTATTTGTAATGTTACATTTATAACAACTTCCAAAATTTCAAAGGCTAAAATACTATTTTTACTTTCAACAAGTTTTTGAATTTCACCGGTTAGAAATCTGTTTAATCCTGCTTTGCTTTTTATACTCGTTACATATGTAACCCAATCCGAAAAACTTCCTTGCTTTGTTATGAAAAGAATATTTATTCTTACTAGCCATCCAAACCAGTTAGGATTCTTTAACTGTAATTTTAATCTATTCCATGTTGAACTACTAATTAATTCATTTAAACTATCAACATCTGATTTGTTATATTTTATTCCTGAAGTCCTTGTTTTTCTTATTTTTTGTTTTCCAGCTAATTTTGAAATTTTATCTAAAATCGTTTTAGGTGGCTTCCTATCATTTTTACCTAATTTAATAGATGGGTTATCCAATGATGCAAAATAGTTTTTATATGAACGTAGTGTACGATCTGCGATGCCTAGTTCCTTAGATAGCTTTGCTTTAGGTCCTTTGATTTCTGCTATCAACTGATTAGTGGACTTCTTTACCCGTTTGCCTGATCCTTTTTGTGTTATTTGTTTTCCTAGTTTTCTCATTGGGATAGGTGCTTTACAATTTTTACCATATTGGCTGTGAATCTGTCAAATTCTGTTTGTTTTTTTACTAATCCCATTGGTTGAAATACCCTGCAATTTCTCATTGCTGTAAATATAATATCCAGGTTTTTTATATGTGCTATATTTCGGGTGGAACAATCTTAGCTTTTGTTGGTCTTGGTTAAATTCTATCATTATCATAGTTTTGCTATTTTAATTTTTACTTCATATAACAAGCACTTTAACCCATTAAAACGGCTGAAAGTTTTATGTTAGCGGTAATATTACCCTACAAAACTAAATCCACATTTGCAACATTTTGTATAATGGTCATCATTATCAACCAAGTCATCGCTTTTGCAAATAGGGCAATACTCACCGCTAACAGGCACATTTGCGGAAATTTTATTTACTTTCAGCGTTTCTAATATCACCTTCGCTTCGTTTGGTGTTATTAATATACCTGTTTCGTCACACCAGCTTGATTCATTAAAATCATGTTTGTATTTTTTCGCTTCGGATATTCCTGCTTTTAATTTTTTAATTATCTCTTTCATATTATGTTTTTATTTAAGTAAATAAAACTTCGCAAATCTGCAAAACGTTAGCGGCAACTGCTACACCCCATCAAATAGCGAATGTGGCGAATGTGGCGTATCGTTACATTGTAACATTTCTATTTTAGTTTGCCCCTTATAATTTCGTTTTAAATAATAGACTGCACAAGGAAAGCCAAAAGGGAACCCAGCTTTACTTGCAGGTAGTGTGTGTATTGACACAAATCCACCATAATCTAATATTGCTTTTAATGTTCCCATACTCTTAAACATTTTTGCAACAGGCACAAGCAAAACTATATTATTTGCAAGCGAAAAGGCGTGTTCTAAAAATCTGTTATAATCAGAGTATGGAGGGTTTGTAACTATCCAATCTACCTTCTTATTATAGTCGTAAAAGTTCTTACCTTCTGCAATTTCACACCAATCCGTTGTCATTTCAGGAAGGTATATCATAAAAGCACCTTCACCCTTGCAAGGCTCTAATACATCACCTCTAATATCAAACATATCTACTATTTGCATAGCTAACCAATCAGGCGTAAACACTACATCGTTTGGATTTAAGTGTCCGTATTTGCCCTGTATGTAAGGGTTATGTTTTTGACCGTTTATACTTCCCATAGTTTCTTTATTTTGACCGCAGCAGCCGCTAACAAAGGCTAAAAGCAACTACCATGAAGCATAGTGCATATCTTGAACAGTATTTTAGGCAACTGCTCTTAGCCTCAACCGTTATATGAAATTATAAATTATCGTATATAAATTGCGCCTGTTCATTTCTCCACGTGCAAATACGGCTCAATGTTAATTGCCGTTTTCTATTGACATTTTATTTTTAATTTAAACATTTATAATTCTAAAAGCCGAGAACCGTTATGTACAATTTATTTTTTACTTTTTGCTATCGCACTTTTGACGTATTTAGTAATCGGTTCAATTAATGATTTTGGTACTCTAAATGATATTGTTTTCGTTTCTTCATCGTATTGGCTTTTTCTTCCTGCTCCTTTTCTAACACCTCCGTGTGGATTTTTATATGTTTTTTCTTCCAAATTGTTTGGGCAATCAGAAAATATACATCTTGCATATTCTCTCTTTTTTAGTCTACAAATTGTACAGCTCATTTGTCTATACATTTTACTACGTGTCCAATTTCATAAGCAGTGTAAAAATCAGTCTCATCACATTTTTTTCCGTACTTATTAATAAAAGCCATTATATCAAGTTTTTTTTCTTCTACAAATCTCAACATTTTTACTAAAGAATATTGAGTTCCGTTGTACTCATCTTCCATTTTATTAAACTTATCAATTGCTTTTATTCTTTTTATAAAAGTTTTCTTAACTTCCCTTTGTTCCTCATAAGAAACTCCCTGCACTTTAAAAGCACAAACACTTCCGTAATAAGCAATCGTGCCTTCAAAATCAACAGCGTAAGTGCCTTTTAAATCCGCTTTACCACAGCAATCACAAACTGTTATTTCGTCTGTAAATCCTAATATTCTCTTTTCAATAGTTTCCATGTTATTTGTTTTTGTTGATACAAATATACGTACTTATTTTGATTATGCAAACTATTTCAAGATTGCTTTTGTTAATTTCCCTGCCATCGCAAACGTTATATTCCATTCTTTTTCTTCTTTTTTTTCTCCCCTTCAATAAAATTTTTAAGAGTATTATTCACAAGCCAATTAACGCTTCGATCTTGTACCTCTGCTATCTTTTTTAAAGCTGGAAGAATTTCTTCTTCCAGCCTAAATGATGTTGCTGTTGCCATATTAGTAAGTTGTTAAAATTGTTTCGTAAATATTTTTTTCTTCGTTAATAAAAAGCAGTTCTTTATCAACTTCCATTCCTGTGCCAGTAGCCTCATATACTTCAATTGCTTCTTCTTTGGTCGGATAGTCGCCAACATGGGCTTCAATTGTGTGAGCATCTAACTTTTCTCTCGTTGTTGCTCTTTCGCTGCTAATTGTGTTTACTCTGAAGATATTTTTCATTTTGTTTTTTGTTTTAAACAACATCTTTATTGATATTGTTATACAAATGTACGCACATTATAAACACTGTGCAAGTATTTTAACACTTATTTTTCAAATATCTTGTAACTACTTGATAATGAAAGAGTAAAATTTTATCCTCCGCACAAAAAAAGAAGAAAAAGAACGAGAATATAACAAACGCTTGTATCAAATGGCGGAATCAACTAGCTGCCACCGCCACCAGCTACAAGCGCCATCCGTTATATTCCATTCTTTTTCTTCTTTTTTTCTCCCCTTCAATAAAATTTTTAAGAGTATTATTCACAAGCCAATTAACGCTTCGATCTTGTGCCTCTGCTATCTTTTTTAAAGCTGGAAGAATTTCTTCTTCCAGCCTAAATGCTGTTGCTGTTGCCATATTAGTAAGTTGTTAAAATTGTTTCGTAAATATTTTTTTCTTCGTCAATAAAAAGCAGTTCTTTATCAACTTCCATTCCTGTGCCAGTAGCCTCATATACTTCAATTGCTTCCTCTCTGGTCGCATAGTCGCCAACATGGGCTTCAATTGTGTGTGCATCTAACTTTTCTCTCGTTGTTGCTCTTTCGCTGCTAATTGTGTTTACTCTGAAGATATTTTTCATTTTGTTTTTTGTTTTAAACAACATCTTTATTGATATTGTTATACAAATGTACGCACATTATAAACACTGTGCAAGTATTTTAACACTTATTTTTCAAATATCTTGTAACTACTTGATAATGAAAGAGTAAAATTTTATCCTCCGCACAAAAAAAGAAGAAAAAGAACGAGAATATAACAGCAGCTAACCAAAATTTTTGCGAAAAGCAAAAACTGCAAGTGTAGCTGCAAACCGTTATGGGCAAGTGTAAGTAAATCTACACTTGCCCATAACGGTTTACTTAACCCACAAACCTCTTTGTGAATTTTCAAAATCTTGCAAGTCATAAAAGGCTTGTTTTTCTTTTTTGCCTTCTTTTTGCTTAACTTTTACACCTTTTGCTGTAAAAGCAATAATTTCACAAATCAGTCCTTTAATGTACTTGTGTCTAAAAACATCTCCTGTATTCATAATAAATATTTATTTAACACCAGCCCATAACATTGTATAACTGCAAGTGGGGGCTGATTAACCACCCGAAGATATATGCTCCTAATTTAGTTTAGTGTCAATGTGAAAGTCTGGAGCATTCAATCACCACCTGACAGTTATACTTTGCCGTTATATGAAATTATAAATTATCGTATATAAATTGCGCCTGTTCATTTCTCCACGTGCAAATACGGCTCAATGTTATCGGCAAATTATCAAAATATTTTGCGATCATTATCAACTCATTTCCGGTGGCTTGAAAAATACCAAATAATATTCCTGTTCAATTGGTTTCATAAAGTTTTTATTTAGATACTACAACCGGGGTCGAACCGGTATTGCATTTGCTTAATCAATAATCCATTTCAATGCAGTCTTACCCTTAAACGATATAGCATGGCAAACGATTATTTAAAATCCGAGATCATCAACAGCGTCAACTTCCAATGCTTCAGTACTTCCCACTGTTTTTTCTATTGTTGTGTCCCTGTTCATCCAATATGAATTTAAATGAGGTGTAACTGTTTCGTTTACATAGGTTTCTAAAAATAGTTCTTGTAATGAATAGTCCCATTGAGGATATCCATTTTTAACTCTTTGTTTCCCCTTCGCATCATTGATAGGTAAAACTTTAGGTACAGGATTATTGTCTTTAGTCCAGGACTGTTCAACCTTTTCACCATTTTGATAAATGGTTATACTGCGGGTCTTATTTACTTTGTCACCTGCTTTGTTCTCAATGTCAAATACTTTGGCCTCAATTGTTTTACCTAGGTCAATATTCATAGCCCTGTTTAAAACAGCCTTCGCATATCCTGAATTTAAAGGTACGTTGATAACAAAATATTTATCCTTGTTATCTGCATGCATTAACATAACTTTCAACTGCTTTCCAAAATCAGTTTCAGCTACTTCCAATGCTTTAAAGAATAAGTCGCTTACTTCATTGTAAATAAGTTCATCAACTTCAATACCGTTTTTATTCGTTCTCTTCACAGAGCCCTCAGTACCCGGGTCTACTTTAATGTGAAATTCACCATTAACAATTGATGCAAATTGGAAGTTCGATGAACCTCTTTCTTTTCGTGTTGCTTTCATTTTATTCGTATAATTATTTTTTTGCTTCCTGCTTACACGGGAGGAAACTAACCGTTTTTTATCTTCATGGGGATCGTCCCAGTTTAGGTCGTATTGGATGGTGTAGGGCATTATGATATGACTGTTATTTGTCTTACTAAATTTAACTCAATGAAATTCTTTTTCTGTAGGTCATATAACACATCCACAATTGTTGTGGCCTGAATAGCGACAACCTTTAGTTTATGTTTCTCCCCATATATGATCATGTAGGTATTCATTTCTTTTTATTCTTTTTAGGTTTGGGTAGCTTATCAATTATTCTACGTAAGTACTTACTAGATGAAAAATCTTTTTCTTCAGCAAGTTTAGCGAATTTTATAATTTGTTCAACCGATAAGTTAAAAGAAACTGGTTTAAATTTTTCCATTAGTTTAGATATATAAAAGTATTTACATTATCGTCCATTTGAACGGGAAAGGGGATTTCCATTTTATTGATACTCATTCTCATATAATGTGTGAATAAGTTTGTTTGTTTAAGTCCTTTTTTTCCGTTCCAAAACCTATCTTTTACCATTAGGTTGAAAATGTCCGTTACGTCCGGGGAGTCGGGGAGTAGGTGTAGGTTATATTTTTTCATTTTAGCTTGTTTTTAATTTTTATGTTATACTTTACAGTGTTCTTTAAATTTAATGTATCTATTTTTTTCGTGTGTGTATAAATACTTATTAGGCTTAAAATCGATCTCGCTTTTTAATTCTTTTAGAATACTCTTTATATTATACTCTGTACATGTTACACTGAAAGTAAAGTTGCCAGCTATCATTACATGTGCATGTCCATTATATGGAAGTGCTTCAATATATTTATATAACTCTTTTAATTCCATGACACAAACCTACCCTCATTTCCTGTTAGAACCTAACAGGAAACGTCAAAGTTATTAACATCGCTGTAATTTAGAATCATTCTAAATAACACCACCCATACAAAAAATCCCTCACATTTCCTACATAAAAATGTGTTGATAAAAATATTATTGTCAGGAGTCTAAGGTGCGAATTTCTGCGTGTTTTCTCGATAGAAACGCTAATTTCAAAGATAATGGCTTTGCCATTGTCAGGTTAGACCCCCCTCAAAATGGCTACTTCACCTGGTTGTTATTTAGAATGATTCTAAATAAGAAATGGAAAGCATAGTCTAACTAAGGATACAGAGGATTACCGCACTATCAAAGGGCTACAGGGGGTGTACCTTCGGTAACCCTTGCTACACTAAGAAAAC
>Ga0163151_10003088_pt1 | contig 24449 bp, 30 predicted proteins | sample OliLakLV19MP5IB2_FD_145596 | JGI IMG/M metagenome (GOLD analysis project Ga0163151, IMG submission 145596) | Freshwater microbial mat bacterial communities from Lake Vanda, McMurdo Dry Valleys, Antarctica - Oligotrophic Lake LV.19.MP5.IB-2 | ecosystem: Environmental > Aquatic > Freshwater >...
GCGGGTAAGGGCGGGTAAGGGCGGGTCAGGTATGATTCGGTTTACACGATTGGATCTCGATACAGAGGCTCCAACGTGCGTACCACGTATGCGAATGGGATAGACTCGGCGCGTTCCTCTGCCATGTGTTTGATGGCAGAGCCGTATATCCCATGGATGATACCTGTTGAGACTACGAGGTAGTAGTGAGGTTTCATTGTGTGTCCGTGGTTGTTTCTGGGAGTATTTTAAAAATCAACTTTGGCATGTCTTCATCCTCGATGCGGTAAAGATGTTCTGTCCTGTCCCATGCTGTGAATTGTGGCATCAAGCGTGGCCTGCGCCTCGTCGTCGCTTGGGATCTGGTGCCCTGCCGCTCGCATGCGATCTTGGCGTTGTTTGGCCTCTTCGATTATTGCCAGGTCAATAAGAGCTTTAATGCCAGCGCCGAAAGTGTAGTTGGTCATGAGGATCCCCAAAAAAGGTAAAGGAAAAGAAACGGCTTATTCATCCGAAATCACAATCGACAATAAACTCGTGCCCGCATTCAGGACAATAAGTTTCAAGATTTTCGCGGGCTTCTATCTTCATCCCTTCCCAAAAATCGCCCGTACCCGTCAAATCAACGTATTCCAGGCACTTCGGGCACTCAACGTTGAGTGCTATGCACCAGTGAGCCATTGGCTTTTCGGCGTTATTCATTGTGTGTCCTTAAGTGTTTCTGTGGGTATTTTAAAAATCAACTTTGGCATTTCCTCGTCCTCAATGCTGTGGAAATGTTCTGTCCTGTCCCATGCCTTGATCATGACGAAGGTTTTTGACCGGTTATTCTCCATGCTACGCCACAGCAACCTAACTGGGACCACCCCGCAAAAGGGCGCCCTGTATTCGTACACCCCATACTCGCACGGTATTTGCAGGTCTTCCACGGTGAGAGGTTTTTGGTTATTCATTCTGTCACCGTGGTGCTGACCCATTCAGATTCAGGGGCAAATGGCCGTGGCAGTAAATACCCATCTAACTCATCATAGACAAAAACTCTTTCAGCCGCGTCTGGACAGGTCAGGTAGAGCGTCCCAACATGCTTGACAGGAAAGGTAAATTTAAAAAGATTAGATCGATAATAATACACTGCCCAATCCAACTTCACTAGGTCTTCGTACGTTATTTGGCGCGTCGTTTTTGGTGGCTCAATTAGTCTAATAGAGTGCCCAATATCATTGGGGTCATAAAAAATTACATGCTCATCGTTTTGGCTCTGAATAATGACAACGATACAATCCCTGCCCCTAGTTTGATATGTCCCCAAAAGCCTAGCTGGAAGTTTATTATTCGGTGCCTGGACGGAAATACACTCATAAACCCCATAATTGCACGGTATTTGTAGGTCTTGGTAGGTTAGAGGTTTTTGGTTGTTCATGGGGTGTCCTTGATGTTCGGTGGGGTTTTGTTTAGTCTCGTTCATTGTGTGTCCTTGTGTGGGGGAAAAGCTCTCGCTCCATCGTGCCCAGCGCTGATGCCCATAGCGAAACGGGGAAGGTATCGTGGATTTTCTGCATCCGCAGCAGGAAGGGGACCGCGAGGCCCCAACAGCCTTTTGGAATCACCCCCGCCGCTTCTAACGCCTCTCGGACGGGGCGGTTGTCTTGCAGGTCCACACGCTCTTCCATGCTGAAGTCGTACAGAGATGGCGGGATCAGGCACCCCACCGCGCATTTGCGCCCCGTGGCGGCGTCGAAATACATACAGGCACCGAATTCGACCTTGCAGTGCGCCATCTGAGTGAGTAGGTGCGCCTTCACTGTGGTGAAGATCTGGTGGAGTTCAGGAGTGTGCATTTTATTTCCTTGGGTGAGGGGGAAGGGGAAGGGGCGTATCAGCGCTTGCTGGCGAGGTCGAGCAAACGATTCGCCTCTCCCTCGGTGATTGAAACCGTTGGTCCAGTCGAATGGTAGTTGCCATTCGAGTCCATTTTCCGCTTGAGATATCCGCCTGAGGCGGTTTTACGCAGTTGGGTGAACGTGACTCCGCCACTGGCTGCGCGGTTCGGTCCGTTCTGATAGTTGTATCCGTCGGTGAGGACGGTTTTGAATCTCGTGGTGAGGGTGATGGGCATTGTATTTCCTTGGGTGAGTGTGAGGGGAGAGGAAAGGGGAGGACGCGCAATTATCCGCGGCAGACAGCGTAAAACCTGGACGTAGCGGCATCGTATGCCTTCGACACCTCGGCATATTTCGGGTGAGTCCTGTCCATCTCCGCAAGACGGGCAAAAAGACCGTAGAGCTCTGCGTCGAGGGCTACCTCGGCGCGCCCCTTTGCGGCGAGGCGGAAATTTTCGGCCATCTGCTGACTTATGCTGGCGACTATGAAGAAATACTGGCTGGAGCAATAAATTGCCCCGATGACTGATTCACCCTCAGTCAGACATGCCTTCTCCGTGTCCGCTGGGGTGATAAGGCGGACACGGCTGGGAGCTGTGCCGCGACCGAGACGGATCCTGCGCTGTAGTGGTGCCACCGCCTCCTCGTATGCGCCGTAGATGGAGGGGGACACTCCATCCGACCCGCAGACGAGGAGGCCAAGGGGTAATTTTTTCATGTGTGCGGTGTTCATTTTATTTCCTTGGTTGGTTGTGTCTAAACCCCTCACATCACTACGATGTGAGGGGGAAGGATGGGAAGATCAGGGATTACAGAGCGTGAGCTATTTCCACCAGGCGCGTCCGACGCGCCACGTCCTCATATGCTGCAATAGCTTCGGGAATAGCCATTTTTTCGGCTATCTCCTCGCCGGTGTGGTCGGCGCACACACAGGCGAGTGTGTACGCCAGAACCGTTTCGTGTGAGGCTGGGACAACGCCAGTCTCGGACGCTGCCTCCTTGTAGGCAGCCGTCCAGGCTGGTCCGCTACCGGCGTTTGCCCTGGTTAGTCCGCCTTGTGCGGCAAGCGTTGGGCAAACTGCCAACACTTTCTCAACTTCATAAATAAAGGCCTTCGTGATGGCACGGGCTGTGCCAGCTCCTGGGCAAACCAGGCCGCCACCTGATCCGCTGGCCGCAGCCAGCAAGATAGCTGCTGAAATAGCAGCTCGTTGGATGCGGTAGGCAACATGCCCACCATCTTCAATAAGGGATGGCATTATCCCATCCGCTTCACCGATGGCTGCATATGCCGCCGCAGTGACGCGCACCGCCTGCCGTGCACGGCCAACCCCTGCCAGCTTTTGCGCCTCCTCTGGGGCACAGTCGATTCCACCGGAACTCGCCTTCTCTGCGATTGCAGAGGCTTTCGCCTCGGCTTTCGCCAGTGCGGCGATTGCCTCTAGCACAGAGGCAAGGCTTCCCCATGTGCTATCAATGACGCTGCAGTCAGCGCCGAAAGGGGAGACGTTATTATTGGCGGTGATGGTCATGGTGATTTCCTTGGTTGAGTATGAGTGTTGGTTGGTCGTTACGCAAAATCCCCCCACAGCACTACGCTGTGAGGGGAAAGGGGAAGAGTCTATCTATCTATCTGCAGGGTGAAACGGAAGCCAGCAGTCCACCATGGTAGTAGTGGGCGACCCAGCGCTGGCACTGGACGCGAAACGTGCGCGAGGGTGGGCGCGTTAGGACCGTGGCCTGTCCTAGGTCTGCTGGTGGGGCGGCCAGCTCTGCAGCCTGCCAGTCTGCGGGGTGCACCTGCAGGCAATCGGCCATGCGACAGGCGTGCGCGCCATACTTGGCGCGCATCTCTTTTGAGTGTGCCCATTTCAGCATTGGAAATCTCCATAGCTGCGAAAGTTTGCGAGGGCTTCCGGATTCCCGAATCCCTGAAGCTCATGAGCCCTCACAGGCACAGGGCGCACCCCCCGCGCCACATCTTTCGCGCTGGGTGTGGTGGGGGTGGGCTCCCCGTGCATCAGGAGTGCCCACAGCACGGGACGCCCCTCCACCTCCTGCCGATGCAAGACCCAGAACTGGGGGGAGGAGGGCAATTGCCATCCTTCCTCTCCTGCCTCCCGAATCAGGGCGGTGTCCCAGGTTTCGCCTGGATCAACCTTCCCTCCTGGGAGCCCAATGCTCCCGTCGGGGCGGGTCACCCCCGCAAGGTGGTCGTCTCCTAGTGGTGCCACTAGGAACACGGCGAATGGCGAGCTCATACGAGCCTCCAGTACACGCATAGGCCTTTGCAGCCTATGGGCTGCCCTTCGCCGTTTCGGATGAGCTCGCCGGGACTGGCGAGGTCTTTACGGTCAGGGTTTGCCTCGGCCACTAGTGCCGAGACGATGTAGGTCAGCCCCTCACTGGGGGCGGGGAGCCCGATGGTTTTGCCCATCGTGGGGCGAACGGTGGGAATCCCGTCTATATATCCCGCCTCTTGGCGGGATACTTCTAATCGTGGGACAAACCCGCTGGGGGCGAATACTGCCACACCCCCTACGGTGTGGATGTTGAGGATATGGGGGGTGCAATTGACGAAACGTGACATGGCTGATTCCTTGGTTGAGTGTGAGTGTGAGGGTTGGTTGACGCAGTTACCTGCGAGACGAGCCACCTAGTCTGTCAGGACTAGGGGGCTGTTGTCCGTACGTGGACTAACGTTGCGCCACAGAAACCGGGTTGGAGTGTGGACACGTAAAAACACAGGCCAGAGACCTGTGTGTGTGGTTGATATCAATATAGGTATTTAGCACGGGGTTATTTCCCGCTCGCGAGTTTTTCGAGTCTTCGCGACAGCTCGTGGCCATGCTCAGGCCACTTGATGCCTCACACCCGTTCGGTGTGCCGTTTGTAGGGCGGCACAGGTTATCGATGTGAGCAGGCAACCGGTCACGAAAGAGTGACCGTACATCCTGCACGGCTGACTTGAGTCAGGCCGTGTGTGCGATCGCAAGCCTACCGATAGGGTAGGCATCTGACCCAGCTTTCCGGCCGATTCTGTCGGGCATCTGACTGAGTCAGGTAGCCGGGACAGGTTACGGTGGTATCTGGGGGCGAAGGCGCACGCTTTTATTAATTTTCAAAGTCATCGCTTGATTGGCGACTATTCCATCACCGTGTTGGGCACGGTGATGGAGAGTCGTCCATCAGCGAACGACTCGACTTGCGTCCTTCGCAATCTCTTGCGCTTGGGCGACCATCGCCCACGCCGCTCGACAGGCTCGAGCGGCGAGGCGCTCGCCTTCCGTCAGACCCTGCAGGTCTGAGGGGGCGTTCTTCGGCGCTTGAGCGCCGAAGAACGCCCCCGCCTGTTTCCCGAGAATGCGCCGTAGCGCGATTACGCAGAGCTGGTCTGCGTTCCCCCCATTTGCGACGTCGGCACGGACGGCACGCCGGATCGACCCGGCGATCGACATGACCGTTGAGGATGGGAATGCCATGGAGTAGGTTGAGGTGTTGGTGATGTTGGTGATGTTCGACATGGGAGGCCCTTTCAGGGCTGGGAACCGCGGTAGTGCGGTTGTGCTCTTCTTGTACTCGACGGGGCCCCCCGTGTCAACGCCTCTTGATGAACGTTCTACGTCGGATCGTCTCAACAGGCGAGATGGAAAAGTCATAAGTCAAAGTCAAAGAAGCGCGTTGTCTTGTCTACACGCTAAATACACTCTTCCAGCCAGCCAGCCAGCCAGCCAGCAGCCGGAGGAGTATATTTATTAGTTTGATTGAAAAGCTTCTAACAATACTAGACAAGACAACGTCCCCCTAAAAATAGTAAGGGCAAGGGGTTAGGGAGGCCATTGTCTACGGCTTTTTATGGACCTATAAAAAAGTGAGTCCGTGTGGACCTAGCAATGTGCCCCCACGAATCCGTATTGACCTATGTCTCATTGTCTACCTATGCCTACGTCAAAAGACACAGACACCCGCTATATGGGTCTATATGGTGCCGGTAGACAATCGGGCTTTTTCCAATTTGACTTACGACTTTTCGGAGGTGGCGAGGGAGGGAGGCAAAGGGGGGCAATGAGACAGAATGTAGGAGAGACAGAATGTAGGATGTCTATTAGTGAACGCTCACTCACATACGCCAATGTAGGTGAACGCTCACTCACGCCAATGTATGTGAACGCTCACTCACATACGCCAATGTATGTGAGCGTTCACCTACTATCCCACGCCAATGTAGGTGAACGCTCACTCACATGTATGCCAATGTAGGTGAACGCTCACTCACATACGCCAATGTATGTGAACGCTCGCCCACGTAACGGGGCGGGTGGGACCGAAGTTGATTCGGTGGGGGGCGGGGCGTGCGCGGAGTATAGGGCACCCCCTTCCGCGCACGTTTCAAGGATCTGGAAGGTACTATCCTCATAGTAATTAAAGTCTGACTATGACGAGACAGAATGACGGATCCACTTTCTCCCTCCTTGTCTTATGCTCCCCCCTCGTTACCCTCCCACTCAAGTGTCTCTCTTGTCTTGTTTCCTCAGAGGGCACCCCGGGAGTATCCTATGTCTTTCTGCCTTGTCCGATCTAAGGGTCCCATTATAGGAGACGGACTACTCCTGTCCCGCAAGCACCTACGCAACGCCATCCCAGCCGGGCCACTGCTGGATATCATGATCGACGCCGCCCTCACGGGGAATGTGAAGAAACTGGACTCAGCTACGGGGGAAGAGATTGGTGCCGCGACTCCCCTCTCGACCGAGGCGCAACTGAAGTTGGTGCAGTGGCTCTTGGAGCGCAGACTCCCTGCGATGAAAGCCCCGGACGCATCCACGGACGAAGAGACAGTGGTTGACCTCCGCGAAGTACCCACCACCCCCGAAGACATCAAACGTCTCCCCCTGAGTCAACTCGGGCGGGTGATCGAGGCGCAATTTAGAGTCAATGCAGAAAACCCATGACCCTACCCGTTCTCCCTCCCCCGAGTAGTGGGCGTACCGCCCTGCCCCCGGAAGACCTAGCGCGCGCATACCGGGAAGCAGCAGCACTCCAGTTGAAGGCACGGCAGTCTTTGATCCACCAGATCGAGGCGTTCGAGCCAGATTGGCTGACGGGGAACGTCCACACGGAGATCTGCGCGGCCTTAGATACGGTCATCTCCCGGGTCGAATACGGGGCGAAGAACGCCTCGACGACGGACGGGGGGCCGCGGATGATCTTCGAGACCCCGCCCGGGATTGGGAAGACCCTGATGTGCGGGGTACACTTGATCGCGCACGGACTGGGGAGACACCCGGAGTGGCAGTTCATCTACGTGACCCACGGGTTTGATAAGGCGGCGGATGTGGGGGTGGATACCCGTCGACGCATCCTCGACCCCCGGTTCCAGGAACTGTTCCCGGACTTAATCATTGACAAGAGTGCGAACGCGAAGGACTTCTTCACCACGACGGAGGGTGGGAAGGTCACGTTCACCGGGGTCGGGGGTGACGCACTGGGGAAGCGCGCGCACATCCTCATCGTGGATGACCCCTTCAAGAACGAACAAGAGGCGCGGAGTGAGCACCACCAGAAGGAAGTGCTCAAGTTCGTCCTGTCAGTGGCGGAGTCACGACTCCATCCCTTCGGGGCCATCGTGGTCATTCATCAACGGTGGCATGTGGAAGACTTGATTGGGAGGTTGGAGAAACTGAAGGCGCGCCCGTACGCCATTCACAGTTACCCGATGATGGCGACGGAAGATTGTGCCTGGCGCAAGAAGGGGGACTCGGTTCACATCGAACGCTTCAGCAACGAATGGTGCCGCCTCACGAAAGCGACGAAGATCGAGGCGGGGGAGGAGTGGATCTGGTCCGCGATGTACCAACAGAAGCCCACCCTGGACTCGGGTATGCTGTTCAAGCGGGAGTGGTTCAAACTCCTCCCCCGGGATAAGTTCCCCCCGAACCTGAGCTGGTACGTGACCACGGACTTCGCGACCACCGAGGGGCGGGGGGATATGTCAGTATCTCGCCCGTTCGCGGTCGATGAGTACGACAACATCTACTACGATGACCCCTTCTGCCAACAGGTGAGCCCAGACGAGCGCGACAAGGCGACGTTCGACATCTATGAACGGGTGGGTGGGAAAGCGATCTTCGTGGAGAAGGGGGTGCTCCTGAACGCGGCCCGCGGGAACTTCCGGCGGGAGCAAGAGAAGCGCAGGGTGTACCCGCGCATCGTGGAGATCGCCCGCACCACGAACAAGGGGTCGCATGCGTCGGCCTTGGTGGGGCACATGAGTCAGGGGAAGGTGTTCCATGTGGACTCCACCTTCACCCGCGAAGTTGTCATCCCCCAGTACATGAACTTCACCGGGGAACGCGGGGTGAATGAGGAGGATGACATCGTCGACGCCGACATGCTCCCGCTTTTGGCCTGGAAAGATGTGCGTCGCCCCGCCCCACTGGTGGCCCTCCCAAACATAGACCCCACCCCGGCGCTCAACTTGTTGATCTTGGCGGGGTTCAAGAAGGTGAAGAAGGCCTCCTACCAGTGGACGGCAGCGGACGATGACGAGGATGACGACGATGAGTTATTATCTGGGGAGTAACTCCTACCCCCACCCCAAAGACCCGACCCGTGTGCTCTGCTACGTGCGCAACCGCACTGGGTTGCGGGTATCCCTGTCCCCGGGGGAGGCATTGAAAGTCAAGCCCTATGACCTCTTCCAGGATAAGGCGGGCAACATGTGGTGTAAGACGGTCCTCAACAAACAGTTCCCCCTGGCGCAAATTATCCCCGAGTACACCCTCTACCACGACGTCCAGATTGTGACTTGATTCCTGGAAGAGGCTTCTAGTATGAACGCCGTTATCTTCTAGTTTACGTTCCCACTCCATCGTCCTGAAAGGACCCCCATGGCCACTACCATCAAGACGTTGGGTACAACCCCAGTCTACAATGACGTCACCCCTTTTATCCCTGGCAAACACATCAAGCTGAACGCGATTGCTGACCAAACCGTGTATGGTGTCAACCATCCGGGCCGCAGTACCGTGGCTAAGTTCCAACGCTTTGTCCAACTCCTGTCCGGCAACAAGCACTTCTTGTTAGGTAGTGCCGTTACCGCCCCACAGAATACGACCGGTGGTGCCCTCTCAGACGCGAACCAATTACGGGTAGTTGTGCTCGTCAATGGGGTGCTCAAGAAACGCGCCCGTGGTGACCAAGTCGCCCCTGCTAGTAGTGTTATTGTTGGCGCAGGTGGTGGCACAGCCGTAGCCGATGCGACGGTCATCGTCAAAGGTACGACCGCAGCGAACATCTTAGCGGGCGCGACCACCCTGTCCGTCGCTAGTACGGGTGCGAACACCAAGACCTTCCTCCCTGGGGACGTGTTGACTATCGCTGGGGATACCACGCCTTACTACGCCACGGGTGCGGGTACCTTGACCTTGAATGGTGCGACCGAAATCCTCATTGGCATCACCCCACCCTTGCAGGTGGCTGCTGCCGCTTCAGCCGTGATTACCGTCACGGCAGCCTCGGGCAAAGGGATCCTAGTTGTAGACGCTCCATCCGTAAACCATGTGGTTGAGGTCTGGGCGGTAGCTTCCGGCGACGTGGCTACCTTGAGTGGTGGGGCGTTGACGGCGGGTCAAGACTACGACTTGGAATGCTATGACGCTTTGGTAGCCTCAGGTGCGGTCAATATGACGGCGCTTCCTCTGTAATCTGAGTACGTTCTAAGGAACTTCTATGCCGGGTCCCACAGTATCTGGAGGACGCACGGCGACTTGGAAGAAGCAGGTTGGGCACGGTTTTCGCCGTGCCCAACCTGTGTATTTGTTGTCCCCAGGTCGCTACGCTTTAGCGACGGTTGCCACTGGCTATGATGGCGTGGTGGGGGATATCGGGAGTGACCGCTTTGAATTGGTGACCGGCGGGGAACTCGACAACGTTTCAGTGACACCGAAGACAATCTACAGCCTCGGGACCATCCCGGGGGTGGCAGTCGCGGATGCCACCTACCCAATTTACAAAGCCCTCGCCGCCGACTCCGTCGCGCTGGTGGTGGCGAACGTGGGGACTGCGGGGGTGGAACTCGTTCTCCCCTACACGTTCACCGTGACGCCCCTCGGGGGCGCAGTGCCCATCGCGCAGGGGGATGGCACCCTTGACCCAGGGTGGATTCCAGACCTCGACTACGAGGTCCTCGGGGCGGTCGCGGACCATAATGACCATTTCAAAGCCCACAGCCCCTACCTGGTGCGCGCGCCTGAAGGTGGGGGTATACTGGATACTACCCAGGGCTCGCTTGTGTTTGATGTGGATTCGGTTACACAAGTCATTGACGAGGACTGTATCTAATGCCTACCCCCGCCTCGTCTACCCCTGCAGCCAACACGGTCGTCAAATCCCTCGGAACTGGCTACATTAACATCGCGTGGATTGACGCCGCGGCCCTCTCTGCAAGTCTCACCTTCACAGGTATCCTCGATACTGCGTTCTCCATCACGGACGCGTCAGATCCGACAAAGTTCTTTGCCATAGATGTGCACGCGGGGATGACCACCGCGAAGACCCTCACGCTCAACACGGGCGCGCAGACGAACAATTACACCCTCACGATCCCTGTTTTGACCGCCGCGGCGACGGTGGCGATTCTCGAACAGGCGCAGACTTTTACCGGCGCTAAAACATTGACCGGGGGCGTCACGGTAAACACCACTGCGCTGACGCTCACGGATGTAAACGTTGCGCTTAGCGCCACCACCGGCACCAAGTTCGGGACCGCCACCACTCAGAAACTCGCCTTCTTTAATAGTACACCAGTTGTAAAACCAACGGGTGACGTGCTAACTGCCCTGAGCAACTTAGGGTTGGTGGCGTCCCCAGTCTTATCCGCCGCCGATATCGCCTCCGGTACCCTAGTTGCGGCCAGAGGCGGCACTGGCGTGTCGAACGCAGGCACCATCACTAACGCCAGTAACACGACCATCACTGGCGGGGGCACAGTCGCGCTTGGCGGATTTACGCTGACAGTTCCGGCGACCGGAACTGCGGTTCTAACCACCACTGCGCAATCTATTGCGGGCGTCAAAACATTTAGCGACGAGCTGGTTGTGTCTTCTGCGACGGCTTCAAATGTGCGCCTCAGACTAGATTATTCAGGAACCCCATTTTTGTACTTTGGAAGTTATACGGGCATTATCGGTGGAGGGTCCGCCAGCGACACAGCGCTAATCGCCTGGACGGGGAATAGCTTGTTTCTCGGAGCTAACGCTCTATCGGCTGCGCAAATAAACTCCTCGGGCGCGCTCATCCTCGGCACTGACCCAGGTGGCAGCGAGCGGCTGCGTGTCGGCGGTTCCGTTCGCTTTTCTGGCTCGTTCATCGGCAGTGGCTCGCTTGCTGGCGTAAATATTGCCTCTCTAGTAAATTCCTCGGCCACTGGCTACGGTCCATCCATTCAGGCTGGCACGGGCGCGACTTATTATTGTCAGCGCTGGGATGATTATTTGGGCACCTTATTGATGCGATTAAATGGCAATGGATCGCTAATCCTCGGAACCGATCCAGGTGGCGGTGAGTTGCTGCGCGTGGGGGGGACGGCAAGATTCCAAACTCAAATTGTAGTCACCGGAACAATCGCCGTTCCTGTTCTAAATTCTACCTCTGCGACCGATGCGACTATGACTGCATATGTCTCGCTCCAACGGAGTGGCGTTGAAAAGGGTTGGTTTGGGTATGGGGACGGCGTGTCCGGCATCATGCGGGTAAGCAATACTATTGGGAAGCTCATACTCGTCGCGTCAGGTGGCGTTGTCGTTAACGACTCGTTCACTATCGCCACAACATCCACCCCAGCAAGCGCAGCAGCAACTGGCACCACCGGAACCGTACACTGGGACGCTTCATACATTTATATTTGCACGGCAACCGACACCTGGAAGCGCGTAGCTATTGCTACGTGGTAAATAAGGACATACATGGCACGCACCCTAACATCCAAAACCTTCCAGCGCAAAGAGCGCACCTATTACGCGGGGTTTACCACGCCACGCTCTGGCCAATACTCGCTTGAGATTCTACGGGAAACCGTTGGAACCGACAGCGAGGGCGAAAAAATAATAACCCAACACGGGGCGAAATTTAACGAACTAATTTCACTCGTAAAATTGCGTCCGGCAGCAGCTACCTTTCTCGCTGCGTGCCAAGCGGCAAAATCCGTTGACGCTATAATGATCGGCATGCAAAACTTATTTGATGATTTAGTTACAGAAGCCGAAGTAGAAGCGGCGGCAGCGGCAGCGGCAGAGGCAGAGGCGGCAGAGGCGGCAGAGGCGGAAGGACGGCTTGAGTAAGTAAAAGAGGGGTACGAAGCATCCCCCACTGTACAACCGCAGTTGCCCTCCTACTCTTGTCTTCGTTCTTCTCCCCCTCACCCTTCCCCTTCCCCTTAGCTAGGAGCAACCATGCTACAACCCCAAGAAGCCCTGCAGGACCTGCAACTTATCCTGCAGGACTACGTCAATGAACGTTCCCCAGGTTCCCGCAAAGGGACGCTCGCCCACGTGCAGCAGATCCTGGGCGCGCTCTTCCCCGCCAAGCCCACCCCGGAAGCCGCGGCGACTAAAGAGGCGATGGAAAACGCCGTAGCAGGAACGATTCTCCCCGCTCAGAAGGGTAAGAAGGGTAAGAAGGCGAAGGAGTTACCTCTCACGGAACTCCCCGCGAAAGGCTAACATGCCCAAGCCCGCCCCGTCCCCTACCCCCACTCCAGCAGAACACGACACTCTCCGCATTGGACGCGGGAGTAATGACCGTGTACCGCGGTGGTTCCTCAACCTTATTGTGGGGTGCTTCTCTGGGTGTACGGGAGCGCTGCTTGTCGTCTTGGTGCATATTTTTAACCTCGTCACGAGCCAGGTCGACGCCATCGAAGCGCTTCACTACCTGGACCTGCGGGTGACCCAGGCAGAGTTCAAGGCGCACAACGACCGTCTCACGGCCCTCGAAATTGCTACCCCCCTCGAACTGAAACAACTCCGGGAAGAGGTCGCTCGCACACTGCGCCTCGTGGAAGCGATGGCGGTCAAGCAAGGCGTGGCGACACACTAATGCGTACCCTCCTCCTCATCCTTCTCCTCCTCCTCCCCGCCTGCAATGGCACCGCCCGCGTAGCAGTCCGCAACGTGGCCGAAATAGGGAAGCACCTCTCCAAGAGTAGCGACGGTGACGTCGCTTCCATGGGCCGCGTTATCACCGCCGAAGCCGGGGCTGCTGCTGACGACCTCGACGCGGTACTCTGGGGCCTGTGGACGAACAGGTCCCGCCCCTCAGTCACCGAAGAGCATCTCGAAGCTGACCTACAAGCGGCCCTCGAAGCCAACGTCGCGCTCACTCAGCACCTCCAAGAAGAGACCAGCGCGAAGATTGCCCTCGGGAACTGGGCGGCGAACTTACTCATGGGCCTCCTCGCCGCGACCGGGGTAGGTGGCACCGCCGCTGGCGTCGCTCTGCGCTACCGGAGCCGGATTAAGAAAGCCCTCACTATTGCGCTCGAACTAGCCAAGTACGGGGTCAGAATGGCGGAGGCTGAGACAGACGACGACGTGCAGGAGGTCAAAACCGCCGCGCGGACTTCCCAGGCCGCCCACGGCGTTCGCCCGAGCGTTGTGCGTATAGTTGAATTAGCCAAGAAAGAGATCCTTGCGGAGGCGGAGGCGTGCGACAAACTAGCCCCGCCCCCTAGTGTCGTGAAGGTATAAGGAACAACCAATGCCAGCCGAAACCGAGATGGTTGATCCGCAGACCCCCGTCCCTACCCCCATACCTGAGAACGAGACCGACGACGCGGCCCTCATTGAGGCGTACACGCGGGAGGCGGAGATCCCTGCTCCCCTAGAGAAATGGTACAAGGCTTTCGACCGGGACCGCGCCTATGTGAATGATGATTGCATGGTCCTTGATTCCACGGACGCGGTTGGGACGAACCACATTCTGCGCAACCAGTACACCGTGATGGCCCTCTTAGCCAGCCGGAATGCGGACATCAGCATCAACGTTGGCGACGCGGTCTGGGAACCCCAGCCTGAGTTCGCTACCGACCCGATGACTGGCCAGCCAATGCTCGACCCGATGACAGGACAACCCGCCATTATTGGGGAACTCCCCGGTGAGCCACCCCCTGAACTTGGCAGGCTCGCCCACACCATGGAAGTGCTCGCTCGCCGTCTGCTCATGGAAGCCCGCTTCCGTCAGCAACTCGCCGGCGCCGTACAGGACGTGGAGACGAACGCAGTCATGTTCATCAAGGTCAACCAACAGGAAGACTACAAGAAAGACCCCCTGGGCAACTTCCGTTTCAACGACCAGCAAGACAATTACGCGCTGTACCGGCACTGGAGCGCGCGCGTCGCCTCTGGCGACATCGTCGCGGAGTCCGCGGAGCACAAGCGATTTCAAGACTTAGAGACCACCATCCGTGGCTACTTAGCCACGCAGATCATGCAAGACCTCGAAGATAACCCACCAGCCATGGGCCCAGTGGGCCCTATGACGGGTCTCCCTCTGGGTCCTCCTATGATGGACCCCCGCCAGGAGACCCTCGTGGGGCTCCAAGCCGGCACGGGCCCCATCGACATGGAGGACATCCCAGAAGTGGCCCACTGGGTTGGATTCCCAATTGACTTCGTCAACCCGGAAGACATCCGCTTCGATGGTGACATCACCCGCCCAGAGGACTTCTGGCGCGCGATGCGTGTGCAACACCGTGTGTACATGGACGTGGAAGCCGCCGCGGCGAAGTTCGGGCTCACCCCAGAGGAAGCCAAGCGACTCCCGAAAGCCAAGTCCTCCACCGGTACAGCCAAGTCTGCGGGTGGGGAAGCCTCCAGCCGCAACGACGCCCTCACCTCCAAGAGCATGGATACCAAGACAGAACTCTGGGAATGCTGGGATCGCCAAACCAACAAGGTCAGCGTGTACGCGATTGGGTTCCCCCGCTTCCTCCACAAGTACACCCCGACCGTGGTGTGGCGTAATTGGTTCCCGATCATCCCCTTCATCTTCAACCGAGTAACCGGTCGCTTCGTGGGGGTGTCCTCCACCACGCTGCAACGCCCCGCGCAGGAAGAAATCAACCTCATGCGGACGCTCGACCGTCACGCGAAGAAAGCCTGCTTCCCCCGTATCCTGGTGCGCAAGGGCACCCTCCAACCGGGGGAGAAGGCCAAGTACAAACGCGCCCGCCCTTACGAAGTTATCGAACTCGAAACCCCCGATGAACTCAACGACGCGATCAAAGAGACCGCAGCCGTCACGTATAACCCACAGCTCACCGACAGTTCACGGGCAGAAACCGACCTGCAACGCATGTCCGGTACGTCCTTGGTAGCGGGTGGCACGGTGGGGGTGAGTAAGTCAGCGACTGAAACCGCCACCGCCCAACAGGGCACCGAAGCCACCGCGGACTACCGTCGGGGGATCATCGAAGATCTCTACAACGACGTGGTCACCTGTGTGCTTGACCTCGCGGCACGTTTACTCCCCGAGCAGAACGTCAAGGCCCTCGCGGGTCCTGGCGCCTTCTGGCCTGATCGGGGGTTGGAGGACCTTTGGCGGAATCTGCAAGTGACCATCCGCGCGGGGTCCACGGGGAAACCTGACACCGACAAGCGTTTAGGGTGGGCGACGAACATGATTCAAGTCGCGCGCAACCTGGGCCTCATGGCCAAGGGGCCACAAATCCTCGACTACATCTCCCGAGAGGCTGGCGTGTTCGACCGCATCTCGGAGTTCTTTCAAATTGCCCCCATGCCCCCTATGGGCATGGGTGCTCCAGGTGCTCCAGGTGCGCCTCCCGGCGGCCCCGGAGCCCCACCCGCTACTGGTGGTTCACCTCCCTCCCCTCCCAAGCTGGATTCCCAGCAAGGGCAAGGCGGTGGTGGAGGTAAACCCATGAGCGGCGCACCCACCCCAGATTCGATACCGAATCGTCCCCAGGTCTAAATAGACCTTGCAAAAGCGTAGGAGCTTTTAACATGCCCAAAGAACTCGTCGAACCAGGCCCGGTAACCAGCCCGGAACCAATTGCAGGAACCCCGCCAAGTCCTGCTCCAACGGAAGTGGCCGCCACGCCTCCTCCTGCGGAAGGCAGTCCCCAGGCTTCGCCCGCCCCCAGTGATAAGAACCCGGCACCAGCGAAGGTGGAAACACCCGCACCTGACGTTCTTGATCGCTTGTCACCCGATATAACGCAGCCAACCCCTCCAGCGGTTACGCCTCCTGCATCTGAGCCCACAAAGCCAGATGAGGAAGACGACAAGCCTCTTGATGAGGATGAACCATATCTTCCACCCACTGAGGAGGAGATGCGGGGATACCACAGCAAGACTCGTCGGCGCATCCGCCAGATCTTAACCCACGCCGAGACGGTCAAAAACTACGCCGACTTCGGGTCTGAAATTATCAGTGGGGCTTCACAAAACGACGTTCCGGTTCAGTCAGTCCGCTCTTGGGTGGATGTGGGCTTTGCCATTCGTCGTGGTGACCCAGACGCCATTCAAGCCGTAGCGCACCTCTTGCAGACCCACGGTTACCAGCCTACCCAGGCTGCGCCAGCCGCGGATCTTACCGTCTTCGAGACCACCATAGAACGGTTATACCGCGATATGGCTATCGATGACGAAACCCGGGACAAACTCAAGGAAGCCTTAAAACGGTCTCAACCTGAAGAGCCTAACCCACAGCAACAGCGCATCCCGCTACCGCAACGTCAAGCCCCACAACAACACCAGGCCCCGCCTACCCCACTCCAAGACACTGCGTCTTGGGTAGCCAGGCAAGAAGCCCAGTATGCCCAGAAATATGGGACAAAATGGACCAGTATCAGAACTAAGATCTACGCCGAAGGACGCCGCCGCGAGCGGAGCCTTCCAGTGGAGGAAATCAACGACCCGATGGAATTGCGCACACGCTACGCTGCGTGCGCTGCACATGTCATCGCGAAGGAGATGGCTGCACAGGTGATGCCTCCCGCAGTTCAGTCGACGCTTCGTGCTACTCCGTCTCCCACCCCTACTAAAACCCCTAATAAGGGTACTCCTGAGTACGACGATTACATCCTCACTCACGGAGTCTAAGCCGAAAGGAACCCCCCATGGCTGTTTCCGTCCCCGCAGCAGTGCTGCAAGAACTCGTAGAATCGACCGATGCAGGTTACCTGAATCGTGGCGAATCTATCCTCCTCAACCGCCAAGCGATGCCATACTCAGAAATGCTTATGGGTGCTCGCAAGGTCGTGGATATGGCCCAAGGCATTATCCGCGTTGGTCTCCGTGAAGCCGATACCGGCGAAAACGAAGGCTGGACAAACCAGGACGTGCTCGGCTTCAGCGAGAACGACCCGACCAAGCAATTCCAGTTTGGTGTTTATAATGAACATCGTGGCTTGCTGATCGTCGACGACTACATGATGAACAACGGTTTTGAAGTTGACTTCAACAGTCAATCCAAAACGTTTGCTTCGCCATTGTCGTCCAGCGAAAAGAGCCGCTTACGCAATATCATCACTGAAAAAGTCGACAACTTCCGCGACGCCGCGAAAGTCAGTTTCGATAAGATCATCCACTTGGATGGTACGACCGACGTCAAGCGCACCATTGGCTTAGATGCGTTCTTACCCTTCAACCGGACGGGTTCCTATGGTGGCATCGCGCGCACCGACCCGACGATCCAACATTACTACGCTACAGGTTTGACGTACACGACAGGTGGCACGCTAGAAGAGGGTATGAATAGTGCCTTCTGGCAAGCGCGCTTGAACAGTCGTGGCAGCAAACGCGGTAAATACCGTATCATCTGTGGACGTGGCTTCGCTGACCGGTACCGCCGCTTCTTCCGTAACAACGGGGGCGTTATCAATGCGGACACCAGTGGCGTGAAAACCCTGGACGTTAACATCTCCGACTCAGGTCTGCGATACATGGGCTTGCCATTAGAGATCGACCCAACTTTCGAGTTGTTAGACGCTCTGTACGCACCGAGCCCTCTGTGGACCCTGCGTTGCTACATCATCCACGAAAGTGCACTGTGCTTAGGCCTGTTCAACCGGGATGATTTCAACATGACTGTCGCCGCTCCACAAGCTGAAGTGCGCGTCATCAAGGCCAGCTTAGACTGGCGTCTATCGGCGTTCAATAAGAACCCGAACAGTTGTGCGGCGCTTGCCGTAGCTGCTTAATCCTTGTCTACGCGCTCCTAGTAGCCAAGGAGGCCAGCCCCAGCGAGTTTCTCGCTGGGGCTTGCTTTTGGGGGTGACATTCTACACTCACCGCCACAGGAGCCTCTATGCTTAAAGTCCCTACATTTCAATGCTCGTTTGAGCATCACCACACCTCCCGAACCGTGTTTCTCGGAAAGTATGAACTTCCTTTGTGGAAGGCCCACGTGCTCCGTCAGAAATGCACCCCCCGTGTAGAACGCCCCGAGGGTGGCCTCCCCGCGGGCAACTACTGGCGCGAGTTCTACGACATCGATGCGGAGTACAACCGGATGCTCACCCTCTACGGCGCCTCCGCCGTCGGTGCTGCCTACCCGACCATGGACGACTTCATCGACGTCATCAATGAAGCCCTCATGAGTGTGGCCCAGTTAGAGGGCCGCAACCCACACGCCCCGGTGGAAATCATCGCTGAACCCATCATCGTTCAACTCTGCGAAGGTATCGCAGGTGTTACCGCTGAGGAAGCTCTTATCATGGCGACGGACTTCGCCACCCTCGGCATCACCTCCATCGAGGACGTCGCCACCGCGGCCATCAGCAAGTTGTGCTCGGCCAAACTGGTCGGCCCCGCCACAGCTAGCAAGCTGATGCGAGCTGCGAAAGCCATCGTGGAATCCAACACTGCCTCAGACAAAGCGTCCAAGAAAGCCTCCAAGAAAGCCACGGGGAACCAACAAGAAGGTCCCGCTTTAGACTTGGGCGTGCTCGCTGGCCGCACCCTGACTGAGGAATAAGCCATGTCGCTCCCGGCCCCCATGACTCTTGCTGAAGTGCGCGACGGCGTTTTTACCGCCTGCACGATCAATATGGATGGGGACCGTGGAGCGCGTGCCCTCAAGTTAGTGGATCGTTACATCAACCGCGCCCAGCAGGAGTTGTCGCGTAAAGCGTGGCTTCGCCTGCGCGGGTCGTCGGACATCACCTTAGAGACGGACGAAACCGAGTACGACTTCCCGGACGATATGGACTCCGGGCGCATCATGGACATCATGGTGCGCAGCGCGACCACCCTGAAGTGGACCCGCTTACACCCCGACCCGAGCCAACCCATGCGCAACGCTGGCATCCTCGGCGGTGCCTCTCGCCCCCTCGCCTATTGGTTCGACGAAGGCGCCATCCACATCACCCCCAAGCCGGACATCCTCGCTTGGGATCGCCTTCAAGTGCGCGGCTTCCGCCCCGTTTACCGTCTCGTCAACGCTGAAGATCTGGTTGGCGTGGATGGGGAAGCCCTCATTCAACGCGCGGAAATCCTCGTCCGCCCCCGCATGGGGAAGATAGTCACCCCTGACATGCTCCAATCCCACTTGGCCTATGTGCGCGACATCGCCTCCGACCAGTCCGAAGGCGGCAGCGTCATGATGGGCGGCGACACCAGTGCGAAGTGCAACCCTGAAGACCATGAGGGGGGCCTCGGCGGCAACTACGCCTGGGACGAATCGTGGCAACCCCCTGGGTATCCCCCACTGTACTAAGGAGTCCCGATGGGTTCTAAAACCTATGGCCCCTGGAAAGGGGTTGACCTCCGTGACCTTGAGGACAGTGCAGACCCGAAAACGGTCCGCACCGCCACCAATGTTGACCTCGCCACAAATGGCACCTTCGAGGAACGTGGGGGACTCCGCCGCGTCACAACCGTTGACGCTGACTCCCGTGGGCTGTACTCAGTCGGGGGGTGGCTACGCTGCGCAATCGCCGCGGGGCACTCCAAGCCCGCCTCCATCCAAGCCACCGTTCCGATCCTCTACGACGCGCTGGGCGATGGCACGATCTACGGTGTAACCACCATAGACAAAGTCACCTCCGTGACGAGTTGGGACGCCGATGGCGCGGCGGGGGTTTACCCTGCTATAGTCATCAAGCGTACAGCCGCCGCTGGGGGGCTCCACGAAATCCACTGGATCAAGGACACTCCCGTGCCCGCCTCCGTCGGGGGTCCTCCTCCCTATGTCCCATCCACGGACACCGTCACGACGAAGGTCGCCCTCCCCTTCACTCCGGGCTCAACCATAATAAAGATTCAGGAGAAGGTGGTCGCGATTGACAATCTGAATGGCGCGATCCGGTTCTGCTCCACGGTCAACGGGATCACAGACTGGACCACCGAAGCCGACGCGGGCTTCCTTCCGGTGATTAAACACGCCACCGGTGACCGCACCTTACAGGGGTTGTCCTTCTACGACGACCTCATGGCCGTCATGTTCTCCGACTCCATACAGCTCTGGCAGATGCACCCCGACCCCGCCCAACACCGCCTTGTGCGTGTGCTCAACGGGCCGGGCGTCCAGGCCCCCGGGTCCGTGGTGAACGTAAAGGGGGACTTGTTCTACTTCTCCCGCGGGACGTTCTCCTCCCTGAGTCGGTCCGCCAACGACGGGCAGCTCGTGGACGGGGACATCGGCGCGCCGATCACCCCAGACACCACCCTCCTCACCGCGGACCCCCTCGGCCTTTGGTCCCAGGGTAGCTCCGCGTATTTCTGCTTCTTCGGCGCCACCGTGTGGCGGTACATGCACTCCCCGTCCTCCAAGCTTTTCGGGTGGACCAAGTATGAGCTTCCCGTCACCGTGGACGCGGCGGTGGAGCATCTGGGTAAGATCTACGTGCGGGCAGGCGCGGACATCTACCGCTTTGAGAAGGGGTACGCGGACGGATCCACCTTCACCGTGGAATCCCAAGCGTTGACTCTTGGCACCCCAGGCAAGTGGAAAGACATCCCCACGATGGATGTGACCCTCCAGGGTACCGCTGCTGTTAAGTGCCTTCCTGACATGCGGGACAACTCCGTGGTCGACCACCTGTTCACCCTGAACAAATCCTCCGCGGGGCTCACAGACCTCCCGGTCCTGGAGAACAGCGAAGCCCCTGCGTTCCGGTTCACCGGGGCTCTAGGCGGTGACACCCCCTTCAAGCTCCATCGGTTCAGCGTCCATTACGCCCCCGGGATAGCACCAATCTAATGAGCGACACCTACACCACCAAACCAGACTTCGCGTACATCACTCGCATTGAAAAGCTGGGGGCAAAACTTGTCGCGTGTGGGGGCCTCACTGACCGCCTCATCGTCGGAGAGCGCACGCTCTCCGCCACGATCAACTTCCTGGGGATCTCGGGTGACCTGGGAGCCCCCGCGCTTGCCGTCGCGACGGACGGGTCGAACTACTTCGCGATGACGAAGGACGCCATTCAGAAACTGACTCTCGTCAACGCCCCCGTCGTCACCGCCACCTACCCGGTCAAGACCGGTGGGCACCCGTGGATGTTCCTCACCGCGGGTGGGCGCCTCATTTTCCCCCTCGCGGAGGGGGGCATCCGCATGATGACCACCGCGGGGGTGGTGGTGCAAGACCTCAAGGGAGTCGGCACTGCGTCAGGCGCAGTCCTCTCCGGGTCCACCCTCTACGTGTTTGATGGTCACCGAGGTAAGGTGTCCGCGGTAACCGTCACCGCCTCCTCCCTCACCTGGGAGGGCGCCGTCAACGCCCCGAACTGCCGGGACATCCTCCGCGTCGCCATCGATGGGGTGAAACTTCTCTGCCTGTGCCGCAACCGCCTAGTCCGCTTTGACGTCACAACCCCCACGGCCCCCGCGTTCTCCCAGGATTATGGGAACGAACCCGCGGGCTACACAGACTTGGTCGTGATCGGGGCGGGCAAGTATTGGGTCGGGTATGGGGCCCTCACGGGTCCCTTCACGGGCCCTTACTACCTGGGACCCCAACGCGGGTGCTGGGACAGTGCGACCCTCGAACTGCACACTGCGGACCGCGACGGCGCCATTTGGGGCGTCCATAACACCTTCCCCCTCTTCGGAGGGACGACGTACGCCGCCACTATCCCCATCATCACCTCCGCGCTCACCCTGGCGGGGGACGCTGGGAGCGCTTTCACCTACACCATCACCGCTAGCGGCTCCCTGCCGATGGTATTCACCCTCGACACCACCCCCGCCTGGGTCACCAGTATAAACTCTCAGACGGGGGTTGTAACGGGGACCCTCCCCGCCGCGGGTTCCTACAGTTTGGCCATCACCGCGACTAACGCCGGAGGGGTGGACTCTGAAACGGTCGCCGTCACTTCTAATGTTACGCTTGGCCTCGCGGGGGACCTCCGTGTCAACGGCGAGGTGTACGACATGGTTCTAGAGGGATCCCTCCTCTACATCGTGGGCGGCTTCACCCAGGTCACGGATACGGCGGGGAACCTCGCCCGGGCCAACGTAGCTTGTCTGAACCTGACGACCTATCTCTTCACTTCCTTCAACCCGGGGGCAACCGGAGACGTCACCCTCGTCGCCTCCGACGCTACCTACATCTACCTTGGTGGGGGTGGAATGACGGCCATCGGCGGTACAGCAGTGACGCGGCTGGGGCGTGTATCAACGGCGGGGTCCTTGGACACTGGGTGGTACCCCGCCCCAGACGACACTCCTGCCGCTCTTGCCTTCAGCGCAGGGGGGATCTTTGTAGGGGGATACTTCGACAACATCGGTGGGGCAGCCCGGTCACGTATCGCCCAGGTAAGCACCCTCAATGGGACCGCCACGGCCTGGGAAGGTCAGCTAGCCACCGGGGAGCGCATCACGTACGGCGGGGTGGAAGTGCTTGCCATTGCTGGCTCCATCCTCCGCGCCGCAGGAAACTTCGTGCTGGTCAACGGGGCCTACCTCGACGTGGAGGGCTACGCAGAGTTTAACATCTCCACCGGCATCACCCCCACCATGGGCTACTCAATTCCTGGTGCCCTCGCCATGTCTGGGGAGTATTTTAGCGGGGACTTCCATTACCTTGATGAGCTAAACTCCGCCACTCCGGCCTCAATAGACCGCTACGCTGCCGCCCGGATGAGTGCTGGGGGCGTCCCAGAATCCTGGGACCCTGGATTGAACATCTACAACGTCACGGGCGGCCTCGCGGTAGATGGGACCGCCGTGTATCTAGCCGGGAATTTCGTCACCGTCAAAGGCGGTACCTTCAAACCATACGTGGCTAAGATCAGCACCGCTTCTGTCCTTGACACTGGGTTCACCGTCACCTTTAACGCCGTCCCGATCGTCTACCGCATCCTCCGCTACTCGACCAACATCCTCATCCTAGCGGGGGACTGGACCACGACAGTGAATGGTTCCACCCGCCCCAACTTCGTTTTGGTGAATGCCGCGACTGGCGCCCTACTCTAGGCTTGCTTCCAGCGACTTTCCTCTACATTAAAGGCACGCCATGGCACACCCACCCTACCTTTCTCGTCTGACCAACTTCCTCGCAGACGCCAACAATGGGTTGGCGTCTCCGGCTCCGTTAGGGGTGGACGCGGAGTTGAACGCGGCCTACAGCGCGCTGAACCAACTCATCCTACGCCACCGGGCCATCACCAACGCGGCGGGCACACTCCGCAACTTCGCGACCGCAACCGCCCAATCCCTTGCGGGCACTGAAAACGTCACCGCGACTTCAGCGGGGCAGACTATCTTTGTCACCACCATCGCGTGGCAGGCCACCTTCAACTCCTCCAACGTGTTCGTGTTCGTGGCGGGGCTCAAGCTCGCCTCCAGCGGGGTCACCCCCGCGAGCACCAGTGGGGGCTTCCTCCAAGTCACGATCCCCGCTCAGGCCAACACGACGGTCGTCACTGTGGCGGCCTTTGAATCCGGGGCGGGGCTCCTGTCGCGCCTGCAAACTGTCTCCGCCACGGACGGGGCCAACCTCGTCGCGCTTTATGACGTGGGGGGCTTGTATCTCGCCGCCACGGTGGAAGCCGCGCTCGCGGAGGTCATGGCCTCCCACAACACCCTCGTCACGAACGTGGGGGCCACCGCGGGGCTCATCCGTTCAAATGGCTCCGTAGCTTTTGCCGCCAACCAGTCCCTCGGCACCAAGCGTTTGACGGAAGTCGGGGATGGGGTCGGCGCGCAAGATGCGGTGACGATGGCGCAGTTCGCCGCGTACACCGCGGTCTGGGATGCCCTCGAAGCCTACTTCATGCGGCTCGATGGTACGACTCCGATGACCGCCGCCCTTCCTATGGGGAGCCAGAAAATCACAGGGATGGCGAATGGGGTGGCGGCCACGGACGGTGCCACCAAAGGCCAACTTGACCTTTGCCTGCTCCTCACTGGTGGCACCATGGCGGGTGCGATCAACATGGGCTCCAATCTTATCACCGCCGTGGCGGACCCGCTCGCGGGGACGGACGCCTGCAATCTCCAGACCGCGCGCACCGTGGCGGCGAGTTTCTCCACCCGCGCTCAATACACCTCCGCGGGGGCCTTCAGTTGGGTCGTGCCGGCAGGGGTGACGAAAGCCAAGACACGCGCCTGGGGCGGGGGC
>Ga0163151_10003089_pt1 | contig 24448 bp, 19 predicted proteins | sample OliLakLV19MP5IB2_FD_145596 | JGI IMG/M metagenome (GOLD analysis project Ga0163151, IMG submission 145596) | Freshwater microbial mat bacterial communities from Lake Vanda, McMurdo Dry Valleys, Antarctica - Oligotrophic Lake LV.19.MP5.IB-2 | ecosystem: Environmental > Aquatic > Freshwater >...
AAATTGAGGAAATTGTTACTAAAGAAAGTGTTTTAAGTTATGTTGAAATTCCCCGCCGCAATATCATTTTTGGCAAGGCCCTGAAAGGCGCAATGTGGTGGCCGGACTACAACATCCGTCTCTTTAAAAAAGATTCAGTCACCTGGAGTAATAAAATCCACAGCCGCCCCAAAACCCAGGGTCAAGGACTAACTCTGTCTGCCTTAGAAAACTATGCCATTACCCACAATCACTATCGTTCAATCTCTCAATATTTACAAAGACTAGATCGTTACACTTCCGTACAAGCCCGAGAACTCAAAGAGTCAGGTTATCAGTTCAACTGGAAAGACCTAATCTCGAAACCCTTAGGCGAATTTTTAAGCCGCTTTTATGCTAATCGTGGCTTCGAAGACGGTCTTCATGGACTTGCCTTAAGCTCACTTCAGGCCTTTTCGCATTTAATAATGTACCTTAAGGTTTGGGAGAAAGAAGAATTCGCTGCCAAAAACTTAAATTATGATGAATTAAACCAGACTTTAAAAGGTAGTGGCAAAGAAGTAGAGCATTGGATGAAATATGGTAATCTCTCAAACAATAAAATAAAAAGAGTACTTCAAAAGATTAAGAACCGATTGGTTTAACGTAATTTTAGAATTCTTCTGAAATAGGGGACGGTTAGTAAAACGACTGCTAACAAAGCCGAAATACCACTAATAACACTTCCGTAAAGAATTGAACTTGGTTGATAGAGAAAATCAACAGAATGATCACCTGCAGGCAGAAGTATTCCTCTAAAGTCGTAATTAGTTCTATAAATTTTAGTCTCAGCCCCGTCAATAAATGCTTTCCACCCTGGGTAATACCCATCCAGTACTACCAGATAAGAATCCTGATCTGTGCGGGTTTTAACCTGAACATGAGAATTAGTTATTTGCTGATAATCTAAGTTGGCACTAATTGTGGCAACCGGGTTATTAAATTCAAAATCTTCTGTCAAAGCTGTAGTTTCCAAAGGATATGTTTTATCAACTAAAGCATTTAAGATTGCACTTTCTGAGGCTATAGAAGCCCGATTCGTTACGTAAGCCCTTGGTAATCGGCTCTGATTCTCAAGTACTGCAACAAAATTATCTGAATAAACTTCTTTAAGATTTGGGGTTTGCAACAAATAATTTACAGTTCCCTCAGGACTCAGAACTCCTTCCTTCAACTTAGTCGCCAAAATGAATCGGGTATTTGAGGCATCCAAAACTCCCGAGTTAAATTTATTTACAGTTCCCCATCTTGGTTGAGGAGCAGCTTTGGGGTCATCTGAGTTAGCAACCGCGAGCAGCTTAGCCATTCTTAACGGATATAGCCCGTCATAACCTGCAATCGAGGAAATCTTAAAAGGAACCCACATATTCGCAGGCAAAATGTCTGACTCTGCTACAAATCTATCATTAGGATAGCTCTGAAGATAACGGGTTAAATCAGTTGCCGGGTATGCAAATTCAGGTTCAGAAAAAGTATTAAATTTCCAGCCAAATCTAAACAACTCACCGATAAGAATAAGAGCGAATACAATCTGGGCAAATTTTCTCAAAGGTCTTAAAATTCTTATCACAACAAAAAATCCCAGCAAACAAATGCTGATTGCAGTAGGTAAAATCAAATTATTCAGACTAATACTAATATGAGCAAACATATTATTAAAATCCCCAAGTAATCCGTCCTTTGCCAAGAAAAGCCATTCGTTTAAGTGAAATCTTGATAAGAATACCCCGGCAATAACTCCCGCAACCGATGCTAAAATCCAAAATGCTGGTCTTAAACTAAATTTATAATCAGAGTTTTTTAAGGCGGATAACCCAAAAGCTCCCAGCAAAGCTAGTGCAAAATTAATCACAAAATTAATCCGGTTCATGGTAATCGAAGTCCCGCCCCAAATTCCTTTTTCATAGAAAAAAGTGCTAACCGGATTCTCAATAGAAAAGAATATAGCCAATACTAAAACTAGCAGTGCAAACATAACCTCTCTTCTTTTGAAAAATTCTTTAATTCCGATTACTGCAAACAGTATGGTTGTGATCCCCGCATAAAGTGTTGCATCCATATGATCCCCAGTCCCCCAAAAATTACCCGTCGCATCATTACCAAAAAAATCAGGAGCTAAAAGAGTTAAAAAATTCCCAGGATGTGTAAAAGGATTCTGTGATCCGAGCGTCTCAACGCCTCTTTGGGAATTAATCACCAGTTCTGCTACTGGCAACGCAAAAACAGCACTCATCGCAATTCCCAAAATAAAATACAATCCTATACTGATATCTTTAATAAAGTTCTGAGTCCTAAACAGATACCAAATCCCCAAGCACATAAAAGTCGGAGGCAGAACCGGTAGATATCCGGCAAAAATCTGAATACAAATAAAAATACTAAATAAAACCCCCCATTTTATCTGGCGTGAAATCAAATACTTATCTTCAAGTAAAATTAAAGCCGGCAAAAGCATACTTGTAGTGGCCTGTGTATTCCATTGCATCCATAAAATCGTATAACCTCCAAATCCATAAACAATACCACCGAAAATACTAGGTAAAGAAGGAAGTCTTAAATGCCTTAACAAAAGAAACATAAAAATTCCCGCTAAAAAAGGCTGAGACAAAGTCTGCATCGTCCACCCGATCGGCATTGGAAAAATCAGATAGAAAATCATTGTCGGGAATAATAATCCGATTTGAACATTCGCAAATAAAGGGTAGCCCGCAAACATATGCGGATTCCACAAAGGCAGTTGGCCACTTCTTATATAGTCCACAGCAAGTTCTTTTAATGGGTAAAAAATAGAAACAGCGTCAGATAGTTTAGGGTTTTTGACAGGTACACCGAGAGGGTAACCTGCATACTCCCTCCCATACCAGGGATGATAGGCCCCAACTATTAAATCAGTGGGTAGGGGGATATATCCTAAAAAAACTTTATAAGAAAACACTGCAGTAAGAACTAAAAATAGTAAGCAAGCAATTCCAAATTCCCTAAGTTTCACTCTTCCATTATACGGACTAATCTGATTTGTGGGAACCTGTCAGAAGGTTATACTTCGTTATTTCCCAAAGCGCCTTGACCCCATCTTTCCAGCCAATTTTTTTACCCTCCGCGTAAGTCCTTCCAGTATAAGAAATTCCCACCTCGTATATTTTAATATGCTTAATTTTGGCAATCCTAGCTGTGATCTCAGGTTCAAATCCAAATCTGCGGCTGTCTAAATGAGGTGCAATATCGCGGATTAAATCACCCTTAAAAGCTTTATACCCAGTCTCCATATCAGTCAGATTCAAGTTGGTTAAAACATTTGAAAACAAGGTCAAAAACAAATTTACCTGGTAGTGCCAAAAATAAAGTACCCTGTGCGGTCTGTTAGATATGAATCTTGATCCATAAACCACGTCACTTTTGTTTTTAATGAATGGCTCCATCATTATAGGGAACTCTGCCGGATCATATTCTAAATCAGCATCCTGGATCACTACAATATCGCCAGTCGTAGCCATAAGTCCCTTTTTCAAAGCAGCACCCTTTCCCTCATTCTTGGGACTAAGAATTATTCTTAGCGTTGACTCTTTCTTATTTGTGTGTCTCTTCTCTAGATCTTTAACAACTTCTGCTGTGTTATCAGATGAGCCATCATCTATGATAATTATCTCTTTTGTATACCCCAGACTATCAGCTTTTTTTACGGCCTCATAAGTCTCAATAATAGTTTTCTCTTCGTTATATACAGGAATTACTACGGATAATATTTTCATTTCTTCAATCATTTATATCTCATCGCCAGGCGAATTGAAAGTACCTCAACTCTTCAACTAAAATATTAGGTATAATTCTTATCAGATGCATTTATCAATTGTAGTCATCGCCAGAAACGAAGAAGAGAGAATTGAGGCCTGCCTGAAATCCTGTAATTTCGCTGATGAATTGTTAGTTATTGATAACGGTTCAACAGATGGAACACCAGAAATCGCCAGAAAGTTAGGGGCAAGAGTTGTTAATTTTAAAACTAATGATTTTGCTCAAACCAGGAACAAAGGCATGGAAGAAGCAAAAGGTGAGTGGGTCTTATATGTAGACGCTGATGAGCGTATTCTCAAGCCACTGCGGGATGAAATTAGGGAATTAGCTGCCGGAACCGGCTACGCAGCTTTCGCACTGTCCAGAACTAATATTATTTTCGGACAGAAAGTGAATTACGGTCCCTACAAAAAAGACTGGATCATCAGGCTCTTTAAAAAATCAGAATTTGATAGTTGGGTCGGCAAAGTTCATGAATACGGAAAATTCAAAGGGGAATTAGGCTATACAAAAAATTCATTACTTCATCTCACCCACCGCAACCTCGACCACTTTGTTCTAAAATCACTTGACTGGTCAAATATTGATGCAAATTTGAGACTGGATGCCCGTCACCCAAAAATGACAAAATGGCGCTTCCTAAGAATTCTCATAACCGAAACCTGGTCTCAGCTAATAGTCAGACGCGGCTTATTTGGCGGCACAGTCGGTATAATTGATTCAGTCCTCCAAATCTTCTCCTTTTTCATGACTTACGTCAGGCTTTGGGAATTTCAGCAATCAAAACCCCTTAAACAAATGTATGAGGACATTGATAAAAGCCTTATAGAATCCGGATTCGAGTTCAAACAATGAAAATAGGCATCTATTCTCCTTATCTGGACACAGTCGGCGGTGGTGAAAAATACATGTTAACAATTGCTGAAAGCTTATCCGTCGGAAACAGTGTCGATGTTTTCTTAGACACCCATTTAGTAACGTTGGATATAAAATCAATCAAAGCAAAAATTACAAAACTCCTTGATTTGAATTTAGAAAAAATTAATTTTATTAAAGCTCCTTTTGGCAGAGGGACAAGTGCTTGGGAAAGGTTGAATTTTCTAAAGAAGTATGATCTTTTCTTCTATCTAACTGATGGAAGTATTTTTTACTCCTCTGCCAAAAAAAATATCCTACATATTCAGTCGCCCATAAAAGTCTCCAACACTTCTTTATGGAAAAAAGTAAAGTCATCAAGTTGGGATCTAATTATCTATAACTCCGACTTTACAAAATCAGAAAGCGAAAAATTCTGGAATATAAAAAGTGAAGTTGTCTACCCCCCGGTAAATACCAAAGCTTTTAAACCCGGTAAAAAGAAAAAACAAATTCTCACAGTAGGCAGGTTCTTTGGCTTCTTAAAAGATAAAAAACATGGTTTAATGATCGACTCTTTCAAAAAAATATTTAATACCAAAAAAATCAACGACTGGTCATTTCATTTAGTCGGCGGGGCAGGGGACGGCGATGAGGTCTATGTTCAAGAGCTTAAAGAAGCTGCAAAAGGTTACCCCATACTTCTCTATCCAAATTTACCCTTCGAAGAGTTAAAAACAATCTACAGCGAATCTTCAATCTACTGGCACGCATCAGGATACGGCGAAACTGACCCGGCCAAAATGGAGCACTTTGGGATGACTACAGTAGAGGCCATGTCCTCAGGCAGTGTTCCTGTTGTTGTAAATAAAGGTGGACAACAGCAGATTGTCGACAACAACAATAATGGCATACTTTGGGATACACCTGAGAATCTAGAATCTGAAACATTGAAATTAATAGCAAACGAAAAACTAATGAAAGAACTATCAATAGGAGCTCAGAAAAAATCGCTGGATTATTCAAAAGAAAAATTTATTGATCAGATTAATCATATAGTCAAAAAATATGCACAAAATTAAAATAGTTCTAATTCCACTAGTGCTGGTAATTTTTTTTATAATCTATTTCATATTGTCGGTTCCGTACTACTCAGGCGACGTTAAAAACCACATATTCTGGGGCAGGAGTATTTTAGAGGAAGGTCCTTTAGGTTTCTACGGTCGCGACATGCAGGGTTGGTCCTACCCAAATTACCCACCCATCTCAATGTTGTCTTTCGCAGCCTCCGTTTGGCTTTATGACATTGTAAAATCATCAATATTCAGCCTCAATTCCTTCCCGCTTTTCCCGTCAGGTTTAATCCCCTGGATAGAATTTGACAATGTTTATATTTCTTTTCTGAAAATCCCCGCAATTCTTCCCTTTATTTTGTCCGGATGGTTTGTGTTCTTATTTGCCAGACTGTTCAAAAAAAGCTTTAAACAAAGTCTTATTTATTCTCTATTATTCCTCTTAAATCCCGGATTAATTTATCTGGCAGTTCTCTGGGGTCAAAACGATTTCATGCAGGTGCTGTTTATCCTCGGCGCCTTTTATTTCCTCCTGAAAGAGAAATATATTCTCTCCTACGTTTTTGCCGGATTATCAATTTTGTCAAAACAAACAGTCCTAATGGTTTGGGGGATTTTTCTAATCTCAGTTTTTAGAATAGCGGGACTCTCCAAATCAGTGATCGCCCTTCTGGTATCAACATTGATTCTCTGGCTAGCTTACTTACCTTTCAATAACCAGGGTTTAATCTGGCCTTTCACTTATTATGTTGAAACCTTAAAATCTACCGGCTTTTTAGTTGCCGATAATGCCATTAATTTTTGGGGGTCTTATTCGCAATTTCAACAACTTGATGCAGCAGAAAATATTTTCCTAATAAGTTATGAAAGATGGGGTTTCTTAATATTTGCACTAATGTTTATACCAATGGTCATAAAATATCTAAAAACGAAATTCTCCTACGAACTACTGTTCCACTTTCTATTTTTGTCATCAATAACTTACTTCTTTATTTTGACCCGCATGCATGAAAGATATCTATTCTTCGGGGTAGTTTTTGCACACATGCTTCTGATGATAAACAAAAAATATTGGTACAATCTTTTATTCTTCTCAATTTTATATTTGCTGAATTTATATCGGGGATTGTTCCAGCCTGATTTTCCAATTCTCCCTGAATTATTAAAAAACACGACATTCTTAAACTTACTTGTTACTTGTTACTTGTTACTCATTCTATATAACTACTACTATTTTATGTTTAAATTAAAAGGCGATGAAAAAAACTAATCTTGCTATTTTCCTGTTAATTCTTTCTTTGGCAATTTCGTTGCGTCTGTTTAAATTAGACAGCGTACCTCCAGCTCTTTTTGGAGACGAAGTTGATGTGGGTTACCAGGCGTATTCGCTTTGGGAAACAGGTAGAGATTTAACAGGCAGATTTATGCCCTTTTACATCCGCTCACTTTCAGAATTCCGAACCCCTCTGTATATTTATTCAGCAGTGCCTTTTGTAGGAATCTTTGGATTAAATGAATGGGGGGTTCGACTACCCGCGGTCTTTTGGGGAATAGTTTCAATAATTGGCATTTTTCTCCTCACCAGAAAATTATTTGATACCCGCATCGCACTAATTGCCATGTTCTTAATCTCAATCTCCCCATGGCACTTACAATATTCCCGTGCCTCCTTTGAGGTCACTATGCTTCTAAGCTTTATAGTCCTCGGAATCTATTGTTTCTTACAAGGTCTGAATAAAACTCGCTACTTATTTTTATCAGCTATTCTTCTGGTTTCTAGTATCTATATTTACTCAACAGCTGTCGCTTTTCTACCGCTTCTTTGTCTCTTGTTCCTTATTATTTACTGGAGACAAATTTTCAAAATCAAAAAACTAATACTGGCTTCTCTTGCTATAACAGCTGCAATAATCCTGATCCCGGTGGTTACGTCTCTCTACACCGGTGAAGCAAAAGAGCGCTTCACTTTAATCAGTATTTTCCAGGACTCTGTTCTAATCGATAAAATAAATCTGTCCCGCAAAGGTCAGGAATTCTATAGCCCGGAGGGCCAAATCCAAAAAGCCAATCCTCAGTTCGAAGCAATTTTTTACAACAAACCATTAATTTTTGCACAGGTTTTTATAACCAATTATTTCAAATCTCTTTCCCCGTCATTTCTTTTCTCACAAGGTGACATTAATTTCCGTCATTCAATTCACGAAATGGGGCAGGAATACTATTTTGAAGCGATTTTATTATTACTTGGAATGTTCGCTCTAATCAAACTTGATGCAAAAAAATCAGCTCTCATATTCGGTTGGTTGATAATAGCGCCAATACCTGCCAGCCTCACAAACGACGGGGGCTTTCACGCGACCAGACTCTTCATATTATTACCGCCTGTAATTATTCTCTCTGCAATTGGTGGTGATTGGATTATAGAGAACTTCAAAAGTATTTATGTCAGGCTTTTAGCCGCATTTGTTATAGTACTATTCGTTTTTAATGTTACTTTCTACCTGCACAGATACTACATTCATTACGCTCCTGAATCATGGCGCTGGTGGCATGTTGGATTCAAAGAAACAATGCTCTATATGAAATCTCAGGAGAATAATTATAAAATAGTAGGTTTTAATAACACCTACGAGCCCTCCTTAATAAGATTTTTATTTTGGAATAAAATTAACCCAGCTGATTTTCAGGCAAGCTATCAGGAAACCATGCAAAAACATGAAATTTTTCCAGGCTTCGAGGGTTTTAAATTTGGAGAAAAATATTTCTTTGGCTCAGCTAGTAAGCCTCTTGTAGATTCGTTACCCGCTAACACACTTTATATGGTCTCAGCCCGCGACGAAGTAGCTGGAGACTGGGACTGGTCAAAAACCCCACCATCAGGCATCTCTGTTTTAAAAACTATTAGAAATCCCCTAAATGAGCCTATTTTTTATGTAATAGTCAAGAACTAGGCTTACTCCTTTTGTATCGCAACTATTTCCAATACAATAAGAATATGAAGAGTTTCTACACAGGCTTACTGATATTGCTGCTAACCTTCAGTTTTATAGTACGCGTTTGGGACATCGATTCTGTCCCCCCTGGTCTTTATTGGGACGAGATGGATGTCGGCTATCAGGCCTACTCAATTTTAAAAACCGGAAAAGATTATTTTGGGAACACTCCTTTCCTGACGGTTCATTCTTTTGCAGATTTCAGAGCACCAGTATTAATATATCTGACAATTCCCTTCGTGGCAGTTTTTGGACTAACTCCCATAGCTGTAAGATTACCCTCTGCAATTCTCGGAACTCTGACAGTTCTCCTGATGTATCTACTAACCTACCAACTATTCAAGGATAAGAAAACTTCTTTAATTGCCGCCCTCTTAACAGCATTTGTCCCCTGGAATATCCAATACAGCCGTATGGCCTTCGAAGCAATCGCCATGCTGGTATTTTTCTTGGGAGGGCTAATCTGCTTTTTCAAAGGACTGGTAAAACCCAAATGGCTAATATTATCAGCTATTTTATTTTCTCTGAGTCTATTCACCTACAACACGACCAAATTATTTGTACCAATTGTTATTCTGTCACTCGCAATAATTTATTTCCGCAAACTTTCCATTAGTCGCCCTCTTATAGCAGCAGTAATAATTTTAACAACCTCGTACCTCGCCAGCTTATATGGCACTGTATTTCTAAATGGAGGACAGCGTTTTGCAGAAATCTCTATTTTCACCGACCCACAAAACGCCTCACAAGTTGACTATCTAAGGCATCGTTCCAGCAGCTCATACGATAATGAAACTCTTCCTGGTGAATCACCCAGGTTTTTGGATAAATTAATCTATAACAAGCCTTCACTGCAGCTGGATAGGGTTATCCAGAACTATCTGAAAGTCTTCTCAACCAACTTCCTATTCTTAAGAGGGGATCAAAATCTAAGACATTCAACATCAGCTTTTGGTGAGTTTTACCGTTTTGAGATAATGACCATCCTTTTGGGGTTGGCCTTCATCTTGATTAATCTTAAAAAACGCAACAAATCAGATGCACCTCTGGATAAAGTATCTCTATTCTTGCTTATTTGGATAGTGACAGCGCCCATTGCAGCCGTTGTAACCAGGGATGGGGGAAACCACGCTACGCGACTATTCTTATTATTCCCGGCCCTCACAATAAGTTCAGCACTTGGCGCCAAATATCTTCTGTCTATCCTATCAGGCAAAATAAACAAAGTTTTTACAATTTTCATAACTCTGGTTTGGGTTGTAAGCGTCGTGGGTTTCCTGAATTTTTACTTTGGTACCTATAAAATAGAAAGTGTCAGAGCTTTCCAGTACGGTTTTAAAGAAGCAATCACTAAAGCGATTGAGGAAAAAGGAAACTATGAATATGTAGTAATCGATGACAAAGGCGACTCATCATTAATGCATTACCTTTTCATATCAAAATACGATCCCGCCAGGTTTCAATCTGAAATAAAAAGTATAAATACCAGATTCATTGATTTTGACGCCGATAAAGTCGACAACGTCATCATGCTAAAACCTAAATCAAGAGATTGGGAAAATATTTTTAATATAAATCTGGTAGACAAGAACTACTTACTGATAATTTCCTCAGAACAACTTAATGAAGAAACTCCAGGAAATGTAACCAGAAAATTCACCCCTAATCAAAAGCTTCTCGACATCATTTATTACAAAACCGGAACTCCGGCGTTCTATATAATATCGAGCAAAGTACCTAAATCAGTATGAAAAAAGTTTCTCTAAAGTTGATTTTAATAATAATTCTCGCCTCACTATTAAGAATCCCTTTTCTTGATCAATTCCCTACAGGCATCACTATTGATGAAGCAGGCCAAGGGTACTCAGCTTACTCAATATTAAAAACAGGAAAAGACGAATGGGGTGATTTTCTCCCAATTAACCCCAGAGGCTTTGGTGATTATAAACCCCCGGTCTACATGTATCTCCTGGTGCCCTCGATTGCCCTTTTTGGCCTGACAGAATTTGCAGTTAGGTTACCTTCTGCAATAGCCGGAATTCTAACAGTCATAATGACGTATCTATTGGTACGGGATTTATTCAAAAACCGTAAGTTAGCTCTTCTGGCAAGTTTTTTTATAGCCATCTCTCCCTGGCATATTTATTACTCAAGATTAGGCTGGGAATCAAATGTCGGCTTAATGTTCTTTATTCTAGGAATCTGGCTCTTCATAAAAGGCCTTGAAAAATCCAGCCTCATGTCTCTATCAGTCATCAGTCTTGGGCTTGCTGGCATGTCATATCACTCTTTCAAACTGTTAGTTCCGCTAATAGTAGTCTGTTTAATTATAATTTTCAGAAATGAACTTAAAGCGGTGAAAAAATCCAGCCTCATAGCAGCGTCAGTATTTATCATGATTTTTGTTCTGATTTTAGGGTATGGTTTTATATTCTCTGGTGCTTCAAGGCGCGCTGCGGATCAATCAATTTCAAAAGAAGAAAATCTTTCTGATTTACGAAAAAACCAATACAATGATGGACTTCCAAATCTTTTTAACCGGGTTGTGCATAATAAATTCCAATTTGTTACCTCAAAAATCACTGACAATTACCTGGGTTATTTTTCTATTCCATTCCTTTTCGGCCCTCACCGAAGTGACGGATCAATCTTGAATTTTCCCTCGATGGGACTTCTTTATATCTGGCAACTACCTCTTGTCCTTCTGGGGTTATGGTATCTGCTCCGCAATAAATCAAAAGCCGGTGCAGTAATTTTCAGCTGGGTCCTAATAGCACCAATCCCCGCCGCTCTTACCCAAGATTACATGCATGCCGGCCGCGCTCAAGCCATTCTTCCGGCATTCACAGTAATCTCCTCAGTTGGTTTGTATTATATTTATGAACTATTAAAAAACTCCAAATCAAGAAGAATAATGTTAATGCTAGTTACTTTAATTATCAGCATCTCGATCCTCTGGCGAATTGATAATTATTTATTCCATACATTCAATAAACAATTAGGCGGATTAAAACAAGGTTATAAAGAGATTGTCGATATAACAACCAAAGGTTATGACAACTACGACAAAATTATTTTTACTAAAGGTGAATCAGAGCCCCACGCCTTTGTAGCTTTTTACGCCAAAATTGATCCTGAAATAGTTCAATCCGCTTCGCAGGACTGGAAAAAATTTGAAACAGACGGATTAAGGTTTTTAGATATGACGGATTATAATCTTGGAAAATATGAATTTAAAAATGTTGATTTCTCAAGAGACAGAAATGAGAAAAATTCGTTAATAATAGGGGTAGAAAAAGAAATCCCTGAACTGGTTAGTCCAAAATTAAAAATAAATAACTCTGCAGGAAAAACAATTTTCGTCGCTGTTGATACCAATGAAATTGCTGACTAAATATTTAATTATTGTAATTTTTACAGTGGCTCTCGTCATGAGGCTAGTGAATACACCTCAATCTGTCCCACCTTCGATAAACTGGGACGAAGCCTCGCTAGGTTATAACGCTTATTCAATTTTAAAAACTGGAAAAGATGAATGGGGAAAATTTTTACCACTAACATTCGAAGCTTTCGGTGATTATAAATTACCAGGTTACATTTATACCCTAGTTCCGTTTGTTGCAATATATGGACTCAGCGAATTCTCAGTGCGCTTTCCTTCAATAATCTTTGGATCTTTATCAGTTATTTTCCTCTATTTAATTGTGTTGGAGTTAGGAAATCAAAAAAAGTGGGCATTACTTTCAGCATCCCTTCTAACTATATCTCCCTGGCATTTTTTTCTATCAAGAATCGCTTTGGAAGCCAATCTGGCAGTTAGCTTTTTTATGATCGGATTCTATTTTCTAGTCCGCGGATTAAAAAAACAAACATTTTTATTACCTGCCAGTTTATTCCTTGGATTATCTATATTTACCTACAATTCAGCAAGAATATTTGTCCCATTATTCCTGATGTCATTCTTAATAATTTTCTGGAAACAACTTAAACTTTCAAAGCTCTCAATTCTCGCAACAATACTCTTTGGAGTATTTTTAATTGCCGGATTCTACCTGGCTGTATTCCAGGATTCCAGCGCCCGTTATTATTGGGTTAGGATCGTTGATGAAGGAGCGATCAGCTATTTGGATCAATCAAGAAACAACTCTGCCTTGCCAGAGATAGTAACTAAATTAGTTTATAACCGTCCAACATACTTTATATATAATTTTATCATCAACTACTCCAAACATTTTTCTCTTCAGTTCCTAGCCCTGTCAGGTGGCTCAAATTACCAATTTTCACTTCAAAATATGGGCCTTATCTATCTGGCCGAGCTACCTTTCTTATTATTTGGCTTAGCAAAATTACTCAAAACAAAAGTAGGGTGGGTGTTCATACTATGGTTTATAATTGCCCCCATCCCTTCAGCACTAACCCGCGAAGCACCACACGCCTTAAGGTCAATATTTATGCTAGGCAGCATCCAGGTTATTACCGCTTTTGGTCTGATAAATGCTTTTAACTTACTTCGTAATAAAAAAGTATTACAGATTGCTTTAACAACGGCTTTCTGTCTGTCAATTTTCACTGGCGCCGCAATTTATTATAAAAAATACTTTACAGAGTACTCCAACGAATATTCAAAATCCTGGCAATATGGATATGAAGAGGTGATTGGCAAAGTTAACTCATATTCAGGTAAATATCCCAAAATTTATTTCACAAAATTCTACGGCGAACCTCACATTTTCTATTTGTTTTTCTCCAAATACGATCCTAAGACATTTCAAAACAACCCAACCCTCGCACGCGATAGTCATGCTAATTGGCGTTGGGTCGATCAATTAGATAAGATATATTTTATAAACGATTGGGAGATGGTCGAAAAAATGAAACAGGAAAAAAATGCTTTAGTAATTGCCTCACCAGATAATGTGCCGGAAAATAGCAGGAAATTGGAAACAATTTATTTCCTGGATGGGAGTATAGCTTTTGAAATCGTTGAAATCTGAATTAATAATCCTGATTCTAATAGTCCTTGTCGGGCTCTTTTTAAGAGTTTACAAACTTGATACTGTCCCTCCTGGGTTAACCTGGGATGAAGCAGCGCTGGGGTACAATGCCTACTCGCTAAGCCAAACTCTGAGAGACGAATACGGCAACTTTTTGCCTATGACATTAAAATCCTTTGGAGATTACAAACCGGCTTTATATGCCTACCTCGTAATACCATTTATCTCAGTACTCGGCTTAACCGAAATCGCAGTCCGCCTCCCCTCAGTCCTTGCCGGAACCGGACTGATCATCATTACTTTCTTACTCATCAACCTGATATTCAAGAATAAATGGTTAAGCTTATCGACAGCTTTTTTTACAGCCATTTCACCTCTCTCTATTCAATTCTCAAGAGCCGGCTGGGAATCAAATGTCGCATTATTTCTAAACGCTTTAGGTTTATATTTATTCCTTAAAGCTCTTAAAAAACCAGGATATTTTATCTTCTCAGCAATATCATTTTCTCTTTCACTCATTTGTTACCAGTCTTCAAAAATTTACGTACCAATAATCATCTTCGGCCTTTTTCTATTCTTCAGAAAAGAAATAGTGTACTCAAAAAAGTTTATTACCGCACTAATCTTTATGGTATTTAGTTTAGCACTGGTATTCACAACAACTTTTATTTTCGGACAATCCGACCGCTTGGCAGCCCAAAACTATTTTGCCTACGCCAGACCTGAAGAAAGAGTCAGACAAATCTTGGCAGAGCATGATCTTCAAACCTCAAATCCGCCATTCGAAATTCTACACGGAGAATGGTGGAGTTTCCTTTCAGGTACTTTTGAAAGATATCTAACTTATTTTTCACCAGACATACTTTTTGTCAAAGGAGATTACTCGCCTCGTCATAGCGTACCGGATCTGGGAATTATAAATTTCTACGGATTAATCCTCATTCCTTTTGGTTTTTATTTTCTCTGGCGAAGAAATGAATCTGCTCGCAAAATTATTTTTTACCTACTGTTCACTGCGACAATCCCTGCTGTTCTATCAAGAGATTTAGTCAGCATGGTCAGGGCTTTAAATATCGTGCTCCCTCTGGTAATTCTTGAAGGTTTTGGTCTTTATTTCTTAATTAATAAATTAGCAGAAGTTATACCTGTCAAAAAGGCAATAGTCTCCTTTTTTGTCTTTTTGCTAATCTCTTTAAATGTCATCATGTTTATAGACTCATATTTTGTTCACTTACCAAAAGAATATTCAGCAGACTGGCTGTATGGTTATAAGCAGGCACTTGAAGATGTCCCAGATGATTTATCTAAATACGACCGGGTAATTTTCTCTGACCAATACGGGCAGCCGTATATCTACTATCTCTTTTACAAAAAATACTCGCCGGAAAAATTCCAAAACCAGGCAGTTCTTGAACAAAAAACCGTTGATGTCGGAACGGTCCGCAGAATCGATAATATCGAATTTAGACCTATCAACTGGCCCTCAGACCGGGGACTAGAAAACACTTTACTAATTGGAACTGAAACCGAAATACCTGAGCCGGACATTGTGACTGAGAATAAATCTAAAAAATTAACAGAAATAAAATTCCTAAATAACAAACCAGCGTTCAAGATTATAGAAAATGGCTATGATGAATAGGGTGAAATTAATTCTCATACTAATAATTATCTTAGGCTTTGCTTTAAGACTAATTGCAGTCGATAAATTCCCAGCCGGCTTTAATGCTGATGAAGCTGCTATCGGTTATAACGCTTATTCCATACTAAAAACCGGCAGAGACGAATATGGAGAAATTCTACCCCTTAGTTTTAAATCATTCGGCGATTACAAACCAGGTCTCTATTTCTACTTTGTCCTTCCTTTTGTAGCAGTATTTGGCCTAACCGAATTCGCAGTCCGAATCCCTTCTGTTCTACTCGGAACAGGAATGATTTTGTTAATTCATTTTCTTTCAGTTCAAATATTTAAAAGCCAAAAAGTCGGTTTAGTTTCAGCCTTTTTCCTGGCAATTAACCCCTGGGCAATCCATTATTCCCGCGGCGGGTGGGAAACAAACGCTGCAACTTTTTTTATCACACTGGGAGTCTATCTATTCATAAAAAGCTTAGACCGGAATAAATACTTATTTTTCAGTCTTCTTTCTTTCTTAATCTCAATTTACCTATACCAGTCCCCAAGGTTAGTTGTTCCGGTTATGGGTGTAGGATTTTTAGCACTATTCAGAAAAGAACTGTTCACTATTCTTAAAACAAATTGGAAAAAAACTTTTCTATGCGGAGCAATCCTTTTTATCCTAAGCATACCTGTTGCTTTTCAGTTTTTATCGGGTGGAGGAAGTGAAAGATTCCAAGGCCTTTCCTTTTTATCTGATAACGGACCGACACTCAGAGTAAATGAGTTAAGAGGGGAACACACCTCTTCAGATGATCTATCCGCTAAACTTCTGCATAATAAACAACAAGCATACGGAATAAATTTTCTTGGACACTACCTGGACCATTTTTCAAGTGACTTCCTGTTTGTAAATGGAGATCCGCTAATTCGCAACAAAACACCCGAAGTTGGTCAATTTTTTGTAATCCAATCTCTATTCTTAATTATTGGGTTACTACTAATGATCAAATTTGAATCAAAACTAAAATTCCTATTAATTATCTGGCTTCTCATCTCGCCACTGGCTTCATCACTAACCTACCAAACACCAAACGCTGTGAGGTCATTAAGCATGGTAATCCCGCTCACTATAATAATGGGCTATGGATTCATGGGCTTGATAACTCAGCTGAAAAAAACACCACTCCAGGCCGTCGTAGTGACGCTGTTAATGATCTTCCTGAGCTTTGAAGTAACTCATTATCTCGAAGGTTATTACCTCCACTCACCAAAGCGCTATCCACTAGCCTGGGAATACGGTTTCCCTGAAATGATTCAAAAATTAAATAAATATGAGCGAGATTTTGACAAAGTTGTGATCACTGATAGGTACGATCAGCCTTATATCTTAGTACTATTCTACAAACAGTATGATCCGGCAAAATATCAGCCACAAGCCGTACTAAGCGCCAGAGACAAATTTAATTTTGGAACTGTTAGAAGTTTTGACAAATACGAGTTTCATAAAGCCTCATCAGAGGAAATAAAAAAATCCCCCAAAACTTTATTCGTTATAACCCCTGAAGAGGCGGGCGACAATATCATCATCGACACTGTTCATTTTCCTAATGGTGAAATAGCCTTTCTCTTTGTAAAATCTTAATATATGAAATCTCCCAAACTTTCAGCAGCCATAGCTACTTATAACGAAGAAGAAAATATTGGAGAGTGCTTAGACTCAATAAAAGACTATGTTGATGAAATAATAATTGTTGACGGATCATCTTCTGACAAAACAGTTGAAATAGCAAAAGAGTATGGAGCCAAAGTCCTCGTTACAAATAACCCGCCAATTTTCCATATTAATAAACAAAAATCTTTTGACATGGCAGAAGGGGAGTGGGTTCTATATCTTGATGCCGATGAAAGAGTTAGTAAAAAACTTGGTGAAGAAATCTTGAAAGTTATAAATATGGAGCAACGCGAGTTAGAAATTTACCAACAAAATTTAAAAAAGAAAAACCTTTTCTCGAGGCATCTTAAAGTATTGGAATCAAGAGACGGGCATATTGGCACTAAAGATGGCGAGTACGTTGCGTTCTTTTTCCCGAGATTAAACTATTTTCTAGGAAAATTTTTAAAGCACGGTGGAGTCTACCCAGATGGTGTCATCAGACTATTCAGAAACAAAAAAGCCTATTTACCTGCAAAAGATGTTCACGAGCAAATGGTAGTTAACGGTAAAGTGGGCTGGCTTTCACAAGATCTCATTCATTATGATTCAAAATCTTTCTATAGATATTTGCAAAGAAATAGCCGTTATATAGATTTAATGGCGACAAGTTTTAAAAGAGAGAACTTAAGAATGAGTGCGGGTAATTTTATAAATTATATGTTTCTAAAACCTATTCATTGGTTCCTTATGACTTCGATAAGAAACAAAGGTATTTTAGACGGTTTCCAGGGGCTAACTTTCTCATTATTCTCAGCCTTGAGGTTCCCGAGAGCATACTGGAGGTATATCACAAAATGAAAATTGGCATAGACATTTCTAGTATGCATTCAATGAACAAGGGTAGGGGAATCGGTTCTTATGCAGAGAATCTGATTAGTTCACTAAAAAAATATACTGAAGCCGATGTAGTAGTAATTGACTCATCTAAGAAAAATGAAAAAGTCGATCTAATCCATTACCCTTTCTTAGATTTTTTCAGACCAACTCTAAAAATTACAAAAAATACCCCTACAGTAGTGACTATTCACGATGTCGTCCCTCTTCTATTCCCTAAACATTACCCCCCGGGAATCAAAGGCCGTATAAACTTATTTCGTCAAAAACAATCTCTAAAAAAAATTAAAGCAGTGATCGCGGTATCAAATTCAGCCAAAGCTGATATCCATAAAATTTTCTCTCTTCCTGAAAATAGACTTAAAACAGTATATGAATCTCCGGCAAATCACTTCCAAAAACTCTCTAAATCGGAAGCTGAAGAAAAAGTTAGGAAGTTTAATTTGCCTGAGAAGTTTGTTCTATATACTGGTGGTGTGAATTGGAATAAAAATCTACTAACTCAAACAAAAGCCGCTTTACTGACCAATCATGATGTAGTGTTTGTAGGTGGTGGTTTTGAGAATAGAAAGGATTTGAACCATACTGAGATGAAAGAGTTCGAGAAATTTTTATCAAGGTATGAAAATAATCCAAAAATTCATATCTTAGGTTTTGTTTCAAATGATGAACTCGTTGGATTAATAAACAAAGCCCAGGTAATTCTATTTGCCAGCCGCTATGAAGGGTTCGGTTTACCAATCCTGGAGGCACAAATATGCGGCACACCAGTTGTAGCTGGGAATAATTCATCAATGATAGAGGTAGCCGGAGACGGAGCCGAGCTGGTAGATGCAAATTCCTTCGAAAGTATTCAATCTGGTTTAAACAAAATTCTAAATAACACAGTCTATTCTAGGAAACTCATTGCAGAAGGATTTATAAATGTCAAAAGATTTTCCTGGGAAAAAACTGCAATAGAAACATTAGCCGTTTACGAAAAAGCACTGGAATAATTCTACAAATGCAATTACTCAAACGCCTAAAATTAAACCCTGATTACATATCTATAATATGCATATTTATTATATGGAAAGTATTTCTGCTTTTCGTATTAATTGGCTCCTTCGAGTTTATACCACTTTACAGTAAACATCTTTTAGGTGGGGGATATGATAAATATCAGACATTTCACTATTTCCTGCCTTGGGCAAATTTTGACGGCGAGCATTTTATTTCGATCGCCCAATTTGGATATCAACAATACCAACAAGCCTTTTTCCCTTTATATCCAAAGCTCATCTCAATAGGCATGTCCTTCATGGACTTTAACGTTTTGTCAGGGGCAATCACAGGACTTGTAGTTTCTTCATTCTGTTTTCTGGCAGCATTAATCTTTCTCTACAAGCTTCTTAAATTGGATTATTCCAGAAATTTTTCACTTGGAGTCATACTGGTTCTTCTACTATATCCAGCCTCCTTCTACTTTAACGCGGTTTACACAGAAGCACTTTTCTTAATGCTAATTGTCGGATCGTTCTATTTTTTCAGAACGGGGAAATATTTCCTGGCCGGAGTGTTGGGTTTGTTTGCAGCCTACACAAGAGTCTTTGGGGTACTATTACTTATTAGTTTTTTAATAGACGCTTTTGTCTACAAAATTCCCTTCAAAAAAATTTATTGGATTGCACTAATTCCCTTGGGCCTCATAAGCTATATGATTTATCTTTATTATTCAGTCGGAGATCCTTTGGCGTTTTATAATTTACAGCTTATTGTTGGAGAACAGCACCAAAGAGGAATTGTCCTTTTCCCGCAAATTATCTACCGATATCTTAAAATCATTTTTACTACCGAATCCCTTTCTCCGATCCTTACAACTATTCTTTTCGAATTAGCAGCAGGAATAACATTCATGGCGTTGCCAATAATCGGGTTGTTCTATAAAGTCAGATTATCATATATTTTCTTTGCATTTGCCGGCTATGTTCTCCCAACCATTCAGGGCAGTTTTTCTTCCCTTCCCCGCTATGTTCTGATATTATTCCCTAGCTTTATTATTCTCACTTTGATGTTAAAAACACTTCCATTATCGCTAAAAATCTCAATAGCTCTAGTAAGCGTTACGTTATTAATTATTGAAACATCATTTTTCTTAAGAGGGTATTGGGTTTCCTAAAATGAAAATTGCTATAGTTTTGCCAGTATACAATGAAGAAAAAAAGATTGACGAAGTATTGTCTGCTTTTGAAAAAATAAAATTTCCAATATTTTTAGTTAATGATGGTTCAACAGATAACACCCTACAAATTATCAGAAAGCATATTCAAAATAAAAAGAACATCAGTTTAATATCACACCGTATAAATCTGGGAAAAGGATCCGCAATGAGAACTGGAGCTGAAGCGGCTTTCAAGAGCAGTTTCGAATCAGTGATTTTTATGGATTCAGATGGTCAGCATGACCCAAATGATTTAGCAAAATTTGTAGAGAAACTTACGACCGGGAGTTATGACATTGTCTTAGGTTCCCGCAATCTTGATCACGGCGTTCCTCTAATTAGATTTTTAGGAAATAAACTCGCTTCAGTTTTAATATCCATATTGTATGGCATATATGTATCCGATATACTCTCTGGATTCAGAGCAATTACCAAAGAGGGGTTTAATAAACTTAAACTTGAGTCAGCAGGTTACGGAGTCGAAACAGAGATAATAGTTAAGATTGCCAAATACAAACTTAGGAGTTGTGAAATTCCTGTTCGTACAATCTACCATGACAATAATAAGGGTGTGACTATTTTAGATTCAATCGGAATTCTGCTCGATGTCTTTCGCTGGAAAATATATTTATGATAATAGGTCTTCAATTACTCGCAATAGTCTTCGCGCTAATAATGATCTATTTCGCTTACCTTCATTTCATGAGGGGAGAACTAAGTAAAAGTGAAATTATTTCATGGTGGGGCATCTGGGTAGTCACTATAGTCATTACAATATTTCCTGATCTGCTAAGCGGTTTTGCTAAAACAATATCAATTAATAGGGTTTTTGATTTAATGGTGGTAGGTGGCTTCATTCTGGTCATTGTCTTATCATATAAAGCCTATATTGGAACCAAAAAATTAGAACATAAAATTAACGAATTCATCAGAAAAGAATCAATAAAGGACACTAGAAATGGTAGAAAAAGTTAATGCCAGGGGTCTGCCTCTAATCTCAATTATAATGCCCTGTTTTAATGGGGAATTACATATTCAACAAGCTATCGAATCAATAATTTCCCAGGATTATTCCAACATTGAATTATTTATAAAAGATGGCGGATCTACCGACAAAACTGTAAAAATTATAAAAGAATACGCTGAAAAATATCCCGACATTATAAAATGGGTTTCACAAAAAGACGAAGGTCAGACAGATGCGATAAATTTTGGCTTAAAGAAAACAACAGGGGAGATAATAGCGTACCTTAACGCAGATGATATATACAATCCTGGAGCATTCAAATCCATCAACAACTATTTCCGGGACAATAGGAGCAAAATGTGGGTAATTGGTAAATGCGAAATAATAGATGGTAATGGAAAAGTTATTAGAGAATTAATTACCACATACAAAAATTTTTGGCTCAACAAGTACTCCTATCAAACCCTTCTAGTGCTAAATTATGTCTCTCAGATGAGCGTTTTTTGGCGCCGCGACGCAATGCAAAAAGTCGGTCTATTTGATCCAAAACAATACTACGTCATGGACTATGACTACTGGCTGCGTCTTGGTAAATATTACACCCCCGGATTAATTCCTCAAAATTTGGCTAGATTTAGAGTTGTAAATTCCTCAAAAAGCTCAACTGGATTTATTACTCAATTTAATGATGAATACAAAGTAGCCAAAAAATATACTAAAAACAAATTTCTTTTGAATTTACACCTCCTTCATATTAAGATGGTAACATCGGTATACCAACTAATGAAGTTTGTGGGTAATCTATGAAAGAATTTTGGGAAAACAAAAAAGTATTATTAACCGGAGGCTCAGGATTTCTGGGTAGTGTGATTGCGCGAAAACTCAAAAAATTAGGGGTTGAGCCAATTATCCCTAGATCGTCTAGCCAGGACTTAAGAAATCAGGACGTCTCTAAAGAAGTTGTCAAAGGCGTTGATATCATTATCCATGCTGCTGGAAATGTTGGCGGAATTGGATACAATCGTGAACATCCCGGAACTCTTTTTTATGACAATTTAATGATGGGTGTCCAGTTGATGGAGGAAGCCAGAAAAGCCGGCGTCGAAAAATTCGTGGCAATAGGCACTATATGTGCTTACCCAAAATTTTCCCCAGTCCCTTTCAGAGAAGAAGACATTTGGAACGGCTATCCCGAAGAGACAAACGCCCCCTACGGACTCGCCAAAAAAATGCTCTTAGTTCAGTCGGAAGCCTATCGTAAGGAATTTGGGTTTAACTCGATCTTCATACTACCCGTGAATTTATACGGCCCGGGAGATAATTTTGACCCTGGATCAAGCCACGTCATCCCCGCCCTAATTAAAAAGTTTGTTGAAGCTGTTGATGGCAATCAGAACAGCGTCACGGTCTGGGGCTCTGGAAAAGCGACCAGGGAATTTCTATACGTTGATGATTGCGCAGAGGGAATTATAAAAGCGGCTGAAAGTTATAATAAATCTGAACCGGTTAACCTCGGTGCATCCTTTGAAATATCGATTAAAGATTTAGCAGATTTAATAGCGAGACTAATCGGTTTTGAAGGCAGCATTGTCTGGGACACTACTAAACCTGATGGCCAGCCTCGCAGAAAACTTGATACGACTAAAGCTGAAAAAGAATTCGGCTTTAGATCAAAGGTTTCTTTCGAAGAAGGCTTAAAAGAAACAATCGATTGGTACAAGAAGAATCATAACTAACTTGTATTAGAATTAAAGCAATGCAATTATCTTTAATACCCCGTCTCCTACTGCTATCCTACGCTTTCATATTTGTCTCGACTGAAATACTGTCAGTCTTAAATATTTTATCGAGAGGTCCAGTATTAATTTGTGATATAGCTTTTTTTTCTCTATTGGTTTATTTTCATCGTTCAGAAATTAAGACCTTGGTTTTCTCTATAAAATTAAAATCAAAACTTTTATATGCATTAGTATCGCTTCTGGCTCTTACTTTCATCCAAGGCCTTTTCAGCGCTCCCAGCACCACAGATAGTATGGTTTACCACATCCCGCGCATAATGTACTGGATGCAGTACAAAACCCTCTTCCAGGACGTAATCCGGGGGTCCCACGACTTCATGGCCCCTTTTGGCGAGTACTTGCTGCTACATCTTTATTTCATAACTAACTCCGACAGACTGTTGTTTATATCTCAATGGCTGGCGTATCTCTCTATAATAGCGCTTACAGTCTGCATAACTAAAAAATTTATAACCCAAAAGATTAGATCTGTCTATGTAGCCATTCTAGCCGCTTCACTCCCAATAGCAGTTCTGCAATCTTCAAGCACCCAGACAGACCTCGTAACCTGCCTTATGGTACTTCTCAGTTTGTACTATGCTTTTGAATTTAAGAAATCCCCGGGTTACAAACAAGCCCTTGCTCTGGGTGTATCCCTGGGCCTTGGAGCCTTAACAAAAGCCACCTTTGTTGTCTATGCAGTTATCCCACTGGGTATTATCGTCCTGGCTTTACTGGAACAAAGAAAACACCTTCTAAAGACAATCATCCCGCTTCTTTTAGCTGCAGTCTTAGCGCTGCTAATGCAGAGCAGATTCTTATCTCAAAACTTACAGCTTTACGGAAATTTCTCAGGCCAGCCAATACTGGAAGAGGGAAGTGGCTACACCAATGAATTAGTCTCTCTTCCTGTCCTCGTGTCTAATTTAATCAGAAACTCATTCTTAAATCTTCCAGTCCCTATTCTTAATCATCAGGTTGGACAGTTCATCTCTCAATTTCACAATCTAATTGGAATTGATATAAACAATCCGCAGACAACTTACAGCGGCACTTTCTTTGAAGTAAAGTCAATAATTTTCCCTCAGGAAGATATTGTTGCCAGTCCAATCCATTTCCTGCTAATTGTAGCAACTGGAATCTATCTACTTATAAATAGGCGCTATCTAAAACATACTCATAAAAATCTATTATCTATATTCGGACTTTCATTATTATCTTTTTTTATCTTTTCACTGCTCTTAAAATGGCAGCCTTTTCACCCCCGTTTATTAATTCCATTTCTTCTCTTAGGTTCGTTAAGTTCGTTTATCACTCTCATGGACTCAAAAAAGCTAAAACCGGTACTCAACGGCTTATTAATCACCTCATTAATACTAGCCTTCATATTAAGCATATTAAATGTCTCAAGGCCTTATGTCTCCTACAAACTTTTTTATAATCACATCAATCAGTTCTCCCAGCCAAATGCTTCAATCCCTGAATCTTTTTATATAAAACCCCGTGAGGAGCAATATTTTAATTCCCGCGCTTATTGGCATAAGCCATATACAGAAATAGTAAGTCAACTTGAATCAAGTCCGGGAGTTAAGGACATATAGTTAAAATTAAT
>Ga0163151_10003094_pt1 | contig 24417 bp, 18 predicted proteins | sample OliLakLV19MP5IB2_FD_145596 | JGI IMG/M metagenome (GOLD analysis project Ga0163151, IMG submission 145596) | Freshwater microbial mat bacterial communities from Lake Vanda, McMurdo Dry Valleys, Antarctica - Oligotrophic Lake LV.19.MP5.IB-2 | ecosystem: Environmental > Aquatic > Freshwater >...
CACAAAGCTGATGATTCTATTCGCAATATCATTCAACTGCTGGAGGCTGCATGAAGTGTTGAAGTATTCTTATTTACGATTTCAGACGTAAGAATCTATAGCCTTGGCCAGCTTTGGGAAAAGAATGAGTTGGGCGGCCGTCCGAGTTCTGAATAGCCGTGTGCCGCGCCTGTTTGTACACGTTGAGGGACCTACGGAGGAGTCCTTCGTGAACGCGGTTCTGAGCGGTCATTTGTACGAGCCTGGTTCTCATGCGATCAACGCAAAGTTTATCGGCGGGCCATGGAGGAGGAGCGGCGTTTGCGGCTGGCTGGATGCTCGGAAGCGCAAAGGCCGGTTGCGGCCCCCAACCAACGACAAACTCCCCGTCACGGGACCCGCAACCGAGTCCGTTTTGCGCGAGTTCATCGGAAGCGCATCGTGAATCACCTGCGGCAAGACGGAAGCCTCTACGTAACCACGATGGTCCATTTCGATGGACTGCCGCCAGACGATGGCCGTGAATGGCCGGGCCGCAGGGCGTCAGGATTCTACGCAATTGGCGACCGAGCGAGTTTCATCGAGCCGCGGATGTCGAATGATTTCCGAGCAATCCTGGACACGGAGCGATTCACCCCATTCGTCGTCATGCATGCGAGGGATCGGCCGCCAGATCTGTGTTTCATCTGCCGATCCCGGACGTGCTTCCCGCCGTCACTGGCGTAGTGACGGGCGGCGGGGACTTCAACGTAAAGTGGTCGTGCATAATACTCATGTCCAACTTCAGCTTTGCGGCGTTTTTGGCGTTGAGTTTAAATAGCCTTGCGACGCTTTCGGCGTTGAGGTCGTCCATATCAGGAAGAGGCATGAGCATCTTTGAGAGCCTCTTTAAGAACTTGTTCAGATGTCCTGCATCTGACCTACTTGGAATCTTTTTTACTTCTACCCATTTGCCGTGAACTTCGTCATCCCAACTTGAAAGACGCTTCTTGAATTCAGGATCATTTGTGTTTACCATGTGAACTTCCTTTTTTATGCGAAAAGCTTCGTCTTCGCGCCATTTTTATTTAAGTTGTGTTATTCTTAAATAATTGATAAATAAGCTACTTACCGGCTAACTGGCACGACAAGACCATCGTAGGCTCCCTCCTGATACAAGTCAATACTTTTCTTACAGAATCCCCGCCTATCGTCGCGTTAGTTAGACAAGACTGCGTCCCCCCATCAATGACGAGACAGCGAGGAGCACGCGTGTTAAATTCCGGTACAGCGGGGCCGCATCGAGACGAAAGTGAGTACGGCACAGGTGGCAGCGCTCACTCGCCAAAAGGCCTCTTTAATCAACCGCGCCCGGTGCGCCCATGCAGCAGATCCGAAGCATGAAATAGAAACGCCGCTCCAATCATGAGTTTGAAGTATTGCTATTCATCGACTGCGCGGCGTTGAGCCGCGGGTCCTTTAATGAACTCGCGCAAAACGGACTCGGTTGCCGGCGCCGCAATCGGCCTTTGCGCTACGGGCCCGATATTGAGGCCCAACTGTTCGCGATTCGAGAGCAGTTTCCTAATCCGGAAGAGATCGACGATTCACCGGATTCGACGCCTTCCAAACGCATTCTGGCGCTGGAGCCTCATTATCAAAAGCCAATCATCGGGACGCTGGCGGCCCTGGAGACCGGGTTGGTACGGATCCGCGCCGAATGCCCGCACTTTGACGGCTGGGTGCGGCGGCTGGAAGCGCTGGCCTGATCGGCTATTTCACATGATCGAGATTCATTTTGCCGGTCATCTGCCGCCCAGGGCCTTCCACTTTGAATTCACCAACGAGTTTGTCGTCCTGGATCTTCAAGCGAATAGTGAAACGGAGTTCGCGGTCCGGGACGACCGCTTCCAGCGTGACGGCGGTACCGTCAATGCTACCCTTGGACACCTCCGTCCTTTCCTCCGCATTGGGGCCGATGGACCCGGAGATCCAGCTGCCCTCCCCCTTGAGAATCGGTTACGCCGCGTCAGCGCGGGTCTCGCCATCGGGGGTGACTTCGATAGGGCCTGACCAGGAGCCGGTGGGGTCGGCGGCCGCTCAGCTTAGTGCCGGAGCTGAGCAGGAACAAGATTGCGCGCATGTCGATTCAGATCAGCGAATCCGGTGATCGGTGAAAGTGAGCAGCGGAATCGGACTGCTGCGCGGCATGTGGCAAATGGCGCAGTTCGCCGACCGGGGGCAATCTTTTTTCGGCTTAGCGAGATGGCAGGCGGTGCAAGTCCTGTCGTAGGTGACGGCGGGCTTAACGTCGGTGTGCGGGTCATGGCAAGTCACGCACGTCAGCGCTCCCTTGCTGGCTTGGTAGCACTTACTGGCGGTGAGACCGATGGGGGCGAAACGGATGCTGGCCGGGTCCTCAATCTCAGGTTGGGGCGACGCGTATTCGCGATTCGGAGACCGGTGGCATTCGGCACAGAGGGCGACGTCCCGGGTGCGCCGAATGGTAGGTTCCTGTGGATGGTTTACGCCTTCGCCATGGCAGCGTTGGCAATGGATGCCCGGCTGGGAGGGGCTGGTGGAATGGCAGGCGAAACAGCGCTGGGCGTTGGCGTCGCTCTGGACGATGCCGAAGGCGACCTCAAAACTGTCGGCGGGTTGCGGGATGTGGCCGGGCGTGAGGCTCAGCCGGCCCGCGAGGGGGTATTGACTGATACGATGTTCCACCCAGCGGCCGTCCCGCTTCAGCAGCAATGTGCGGGCGAAGTGGCCGGCGCCAAATAGCCATTGGATGGCGGCTTCGCGGCGGACGCCGTCGCGGGCGATGGCGACTTTCTTGGCGTCGTAAGTGTAGAGTGTGCCGCCGCGCTCGCGGAGCGTTTTGCCGTCGAAACCGGTGCCGTCATAGGGCTTCAGCGCGTTGGCGTGGCGCGATATGGACTGGACCCGAGTCTTGTCGCTGTGGCAGTTCTGGCACGGCGCGGCAATCGCGGCTAGGGTTCCGAGAACAAATCCAACTGCTGCGATCGTACTTTGTCGGCCAATTCCTTGAACCGCGCGAAGGCGGCCCGGGCGGTCGCTTCGCGGCCGCTCTCCTGATAGACGCGGCCCAACAGGTAATATGCTTCGCGGAAATCGGGATCGTTCTTGACCGCTAATTCCAGGCATGGGATGGCTTCGGGAGCTTTGCGCTGCCGCCAGATAAGTTTAGCTAATTGGTAGTTGGCACGGGGATGATTGGGCTTCTGGGCGAGTGCTTTGCGGAGGAGTTGTTCGGACTCTTTCGAATCGCCCCCTGTCAATGCCACGGCGGTGCCAAGAGTGAAAAGTGCTTCGGGGTTGTTCGGGAAGCGATTGATCTCAGCGCGCAATTCCGCAACCGCCTGAGGCCGCTTGTGCTGCCGCCAGAGCACGGCGCCGATGTTGAGGCCGAGCGTAGGGAGCTTGGGGTTAAGTGTACGGGCTTTGTGGAAAGCGGCGAGGGCTTCGTCGTCCTGGCCTTCGGCCAGATATGCCTGGCCGAGGCTGAGTTGCAGTTCGGGGGACGTGCCTTGTTCGATGAGCGGGCCGAGGAGTTTTTGGGCTTCGGCGGGGCGATTGGATCTTGTGTAGGCCGTGGCGAGTCCGATGAGGATGGTGGCGTCCGCTGTTGGGATTAACGCTTCGAAGGATTTGGCGGCTTCGGAGTAGTCTTCGAGTTCCAATAGCGAGAGGGCGTGGAGCTGCCGGGCCTGGCGATGGCCGGGTTGGAATTTGAGAAATTCATTAAATGCGATGCGGGCTTGGGTCCATTGGCGGGACTTATAGTGGGCCAGCCCGAGGTTGAGGTAAATGGGGGCAAGCGAGGGAGCGGCTCTGAGCGCTTTTTGATAGGAGACGATGGCGGCGGGGTAGTCGTCGCGGCGGGCCTGAACGGCGCCGAGGTTCGCGAGGGCCTGGGCGTCGGCGGGATTTGCTTTCAGGTGCAGTTGGTAGGCCTGCTCCGCCTCGGCGAGGCGGCCGGCACGGAGATGATCGTTGCCCTTGTCGAAGGCCGACTGGGCGGCGAGGGTGAGCGTGCAGAGGAGCAATCGGGGCACTTCACTACTTTATGTTATGGCGGAGTCTCGAGCGCGCTGAAGCCCTCGCCACGCCTACGAGCCTTTTGCGGGCCGACGCCGGGGACGCCCAGTAGCTATTCCAAGGCGACGGGGCGTCGCCGGAACAGTTCGGTAAGCCGAGATGAACATATATAACAGAGTGCATGAAGTCGCATTCCGAAACTCTATCCGCCAAGGACGTCGAGCGCAAGCCGGGTCCGCCGGTGACGATAACCTGAGTTTTACCCGGCCCTCCCGATGCAAGCCCAGACTAGCGCAGAGTTCGCTTCAAGCGGGGAGACGATTTCCAGCCAAACCCGATAAAACAAGTTCGGCCTCGCCCAAACCGGCCGGAAGCAAAAAAAGGAAATGTGGCGGTGAGGGTGGGATTCGGACCCAGTTCCGCTATTGAAGAATTGCAACTTGTTGATTGTCCCCATCTGGGATGGTTCAAACCCTCGCCTTTAGGCGACGGCTTCAGCTAGGAGCGCCGAAGAAACAGTTTGAGGGATGAAAGAGTATCGATACGGCGCGCACACGGTATAGGAAACCCACCTGCACGTGGGTTGGACGACGAAGTACCGTAAGCCTATGCTAGCCGGAGAGGTGCCGTTGCGAGAAGCACTACTGGGGACGACACATGTGGGCGCGAGGGTACTTCTGTCGGTTGCAGCGCCGAAAATGTGACGGATGAGCTTGTCGCCGAGTACGAGTTTACGTTTCGGTTCAACCCGCGCAATTCAAAGAGCCGCAGCAAACTCTTCTACCGCCTCGTTCAGCAAGCTGTGGCAATCGGACCCACGACTTATGACCAGATCGTTCATCCGCCCGACGGGATGAAGGCGGAGCGGAAACCACAACGGGTTGTGGCTACCTGAGTCAAGCGGATATTCAGTTACGGGTTTTTGACTTAACTATAGTTAACAACACAGGAGGGGGGATGCAAGTTGCTTGGGTAGGCCAATGATGGCGGATTCGACGTAAAGAGGACCACGGGGGCGAAGACTTTGCCTTGGAGGTTCTTTGCCCGGAGTAGGTGGGTTCATCGATCGGGCGGGCGGCTTGCAAGTGGCGTAGCTGTGGCTGGGACGTCAATTGGGGGTGGGGAGCAGCGACGATGACTCGGCGAAGGCGATGGAACCGCGGTGGCAGTGTTGCCGATGGAGATCTCCTCTGCGACGGTGAAAGGGGAGCGGGACGGAGAGGGTGGGGAGGGAAAACAGAGAAAGGCCCGTCCTCCCGAGATAGAGAGGACGGGCCGGGAAAAGGTTAGAACTCGAACTTGAGGGCTAACTGGAGGCTGCGGTTGTCGCCGACGGTGGAGGTGATTCGACCGACGGTGGGGGACCCGATGGCGGAGTTGGGGAAGCCGAAGTACGGGGAGTTGAACAGGTTGTAGGCTTCAAAGCGGAACTGGGCGTTGAGGCGCTCGGAGGGGCCGAAACGGTTGTTCTTCACAAACGACGTGTCGAAGTTGACGTTGCCGGGCGAGTACAGGATACCGCGACCGACGTTGCCGTAGTTGAAGGCGGCCGGGGCGGCGAAACAGCTCGGATCGAACCAGCGGTCCGGGACCGGGCTGTCGAGCTTACCCGAGCAGGCCAGGCGGTTGGGCCAGCTGGGTGCACCGTTGTTCACACCGGCCGCGAGGCCGGGGGTGAAGGGACGACCGGTGGTGAGCGTCGTGATGCCGCTAATCTGCCAGCCCCCAATGACCGAGTTGACGATCTTGTTGCCGGCATCCATCTTCTTACTCTTGCCGAACGGCAGGTCATAGACGTAGCTGAAGACGGCGCGATGGCGGACGTCAAAGCCGGAGGGGCCACGGTTGCAATCGAGACAGGTGACCGTCTGAGGGCCGCCGGAGGCACCGCCGCCGGAGCCGACCGAGCCGGTGAAGTCGAGCGACTTGCCCCAGGTGTAGGCGGCAAGGAACTGGAGACCATTGCTGTAGCGCTTGGTGCTCTTGAGCTGCATGCTGTGGAAGGAGCTACGCGCACGCCAGTCCACGAGGTTCATGTTGTTGACGTTGTTCAACGGCTGGATGAGGCGGCGCGGGGCGAGAGCTCCGGGACCGGGCTGGACTTCGTTCGGGTTGTAGCTCTGGGCGAGATTCATGCCGGTGGAACCGGCGTAGTCGATCTCGACGAGGAGGGACGGCTTGAGCTGGCGCTGGATGTTGGCGGTCCAGGTCTGCATGTAGGGAGTCCGGTTGGCAAACGACTGGCCGTTGATGCGGGGTGCGGGGCTGAGGGCGTTGAGCTCGGCGGTGCCGCGAGGTTTGACGGCCTGGGGAAGGGGGAAGGGATTATCGATGGTGGCGACGCCCTGCATGCCGACCGGGAAGTCAGGGAAGACCAGTGACTGGGTGAAGAAAATCGGGACGTTGAGGCCGATTTGGCCGTTGGCGGTGACCGGGTCAGGGAAGTAGACGAGGCTGTAGCCGCCGCGGATGACGGTTTTGCCATTGCCGGTCAAGTCGTAGGCCATGCCGATGCGGGGGCCGAAGTTCTTCCAGTTGGTTTGTTTGTTGGCGCGGGTGGATACTCCGTTCTCATTGGCATAGATCAGGGCGTTGGCCCGAGGATCGAAGTTGGTGAGGCGGTTGTACTTTTCGGTTTCCGGCAGGAAAGCTTCGTGGCGAACGCCGATGTTGAGAGTCAAGCGGCGGCTGACCTTGATGTCGTCCTGGAAGTAAAACGAGTTTTCCCAGACGCGGAGATAGTAGGGTTCAAACAGGCCCGAGCGGTTGCCACCGTTCATGAAGCCGGTGAGCAGGGTGGCAGGACCGAAGCCAGAGGTGGCCGGGCTGGCGGGGTTGGAGGTGAAGGCGCGTCCGAAGGTCATGTTGCCGCGGACGGCTTCATTGACGAAGGGTTGGGCATCCCGGCGGACGATATGCCATCCGAACTTGAGGGTGTGCTTGCCGACGGTCCAGTTCCAGGCGCTATCGAGCTGATAGTGGGTCTGGAGGGGGTTAACGGGCAAGAAGGCCGGGCCGCCGGAGAGGCCGGTGATGTCGGCGATGTTGATCGTCGGGATGCCGGAAGACTGGCGGTTGAGGTTGATGTTGCGGATGCCGAGCGAGGCGGCGGCGTTGATGCCGATGTCTTGCTGGGTGGTGATGGGGTTCGTGCGAGCAAAGCCGGTGCGGAACTCGTGGAGGAGATTCGGCTTGAGCACGCGGGTCCAATTGAACGCGGAGCCCTGAGTCGTCAGGATGGTGTCCTGGAGGCCAGCGACGAACGGTCCGAGAGTGAAACGGGAGGCCGCATCAGCCGGGGTGGGCAGACAGCAGTTGGACTGGCCCTGGGGTGCCTTTAGGTTGTAGGCGTTGTAGGTGTAGCGGAAGAAGACATTGTCTTTGGGGCTGACGACGTGATCGAAGCGGCCGGTGTAGACGTTGTCAGCGATCTGGCGGTTCGGGACCGAGGTGAAGTTATCAAAGAGGCCGTTGACGCGACCGGGAGCGTTCGGCGTCGGGTAGATGCTCAGCACGTTGCGGCCGACCGGGTTGATGGCGGATGCGGGCATGACGTTGCCGGGGTAGGGGTCACGAGCCGGGGTGTTCGAGCCGGCGACGGCGCGGGTGGAGCGGGGATCGAAGATGGTCAGGTTGGGTCCGCCGGCGGCGATGAGTTGGCTGAAATCGCCGTTACGCATCTGGACGGTGGGAACCGTGTTGACGGTGGCGATGCCGCGCGCGGTGCGGAGACCGGCATAATCGAAGAAGAAGAAGGTCTTATTCTTGCCGTTGTAGAGTTTTGGGATGATGAGTGGGCCGCCGACGGCGACGCCGAACTGGTTCTGACGGAAGACGGGCTTGCGCTGGTTGGCGGGCGCGAAGACGTTGCGGGCGTCGAGGACGTGGTTTCGATGGAACTCGAAGACGTTGCCGTGGAAGTCGTTGGAGCCGGATTGGGTGGAGATCGAAACGACGCCGGCACCGCGGCCGAACTCGGCGGAGAAGACGCCGGTGAGAGTTTTGAACTCACGGACGGATTCGACGCTGGGGGCGACGATGACGGTGTTGAAGGTGAATTCGTTGTTGTCGATACCGTCGACGAGCCAGGCGTTGGCGTTGGCGCGGCTGCCGAGGGCGTTGAAGTTGGAGGGACCGCGGGGGTTGAACGTGGAGGCGCCGGAGAGGTTCTCACCGGCCTGGCCGGGGGTGACGCCGGGATTCAAATAGACGAGTTGGGCGAAGTTGCGTCCGTTGAGGGGGAGTTCACGGACGGCGCGCGTGCCGATGACCTCGCCGAGTTCGGCCGAGTCAGAGCGGACGAGCGGAGCCGAAGCGGTGACTTCCACGACTTCAGAGACGTTGCCGACGGTCAGTTGGAAGTCGGTACGGGCCTTCTGGTCTACTTCGAGGGCCAGATTCGCCTGGACGCCTTTCTTGAAGCCTTCCTTTTCTACGGAGACAGTGTAGGTTCCGGGGACGAGGAACGGCGCATTGAAAACGCCGGATTCGTCGGTCCTGGTCCGGTTGGTGGTATTTTTGTTGACTTCGGTGATCGAGACATTCGCTCCGGCGACAGCCGCGCCAGACGAGTCCGTTACCGAGCCCAGGATCGTTCCGGTGGTCACCTGGGCGTAAGTGGCTACACCCGCGGCCAGGAGGAGTGCGAGAATTCGCGAGATATTCAGAGTCATAATGAGATGGTTTTCCGCGAGGGAGGTTTCGCCATAATTCTACCCCACAAATTTTAAATTTTGAAACCATCGGCCGCCCGCCACCCCACGAGGCACTGGATTGGCAATGCCCTCGCCCATCCCGGCCGCAGCACTCAGGCACAGCACGATTAGGAATCGCATACCGTAATTAAAACTCGCGAACCAGCATCCGAACATCTCACCCACCCACCCACTCACCCAGCGATTTCGTAAGGCCACTTTTGTGATGGGTTCAAGGCGTTGAATCGAGAGAAGTAATGGGCCGCTGAGCGAAAAACTGTTCTTCTTCTACGCCCATGAACAGTGGCTGGCCCGCGAACCCAAGGCCTCCAGCAAACCACCATGCCCACCACGCTGGAGCGCCAGGGGAACTTCTCCCAAACCGTCAATCAGAACAATTCGCTCATCGTCGTTCGCGACCCTAACACGCAACTTCCTTTCCCCGGCAACATAATCCCCTCCAACCGCCTGAACCCCCTTGGACAAGCCATGCTGGGTATCTTCCCGCAGCCCAACTTCCTCGACCGGGGCATCAGCTGCGGTGCCTACATCTACCAGTTTCAGGACATTCGCGATCTGCCAAAGCGTCTCGATCAAATCAAGGGCGATTACAACCTGACCGACGAAGACCGGCTCAGCGCCCGCTACCGCGACTGGAAGCAAAGCTCGAAGGGCTATACGCCTCTTCGCTGTTTGGCGAGTGCAGAACACGGTCCATATCGCTAGCCTTACGTCCTTTGGGCTGGCTCAATAACTGCATGAGATTAAGGACGGGGAATGCATTCTTCGACGCAGGTAAGGCAAATTTGGGGATGGGAAGAACAATTTTCGTGGAAGCAGTCGCTTCGGGCAACCGCAGGAATCGCTCTTTGCAGTTCTCAGTATGTTGATGCCAGAACGTGAGGTCGGCAGTTCGGTGAGTTGGAGCGTCGAGAGAATGTTGGGCCTTACGGTGAACTTCATCGGCCACCCATAAAAAATGGCGAGGACCATTTTCACATCGGCACGGCCCGCCATAGCGGCCGCCGCCACCACGCTGCCGGGATCGTCGCATCCATGGACGAATTCGGGATCGACCGCTCGGTCGCCATCCCTTTCCCGGTGGCCGAGGATTAACGGAAAGCGTACGATGAGATCGGCGCCGCCATCCGCGATTATCCCGGCCGCTTCATCGGCGCCGCCTGTCTGAATCCATTCATCGCGGAACAGACTTTTCGCGACGAAGTCCGCCGTTGCCGCGAGCCGCATTATCAGGGCTTGAACCCGTTGCTTGAATCCAGCGCCTTCCTGTTTGAAGCCGCCATCGACAACAATATGGCGCTTATCGTTCGCACCGGTACCGGCATCCCGTTTGCCCTGCCGTCCATGTACCTGCTTGGCCGCCAGGCGTTACCCGGAATTGAAGATCGTCATGGCGCATTGCGGCGGCGGAGGCATCTTCCTTGGCGAAGCCATCGTCGCCGCAACGCTTTTCCCAAATATCTACCTTGAACTATCGAGCCTTATGCCGCATCAGGTACTCGAAGTATTGCAGCGAATTCCGAGCGGCCGCCTCATGGCCGGCTCGGATCTACCGGAAAATCTCAACATCGAAATGTTCAAGGTTCTCCAACTCGCCATTACCGCCGAGGACAAACAAAATATCCTGAGCGCGACGGCTTGCGAAGTGTTTGGGAGTTGTTCGCACTAAGCCGGTCGCGGTCCTGAACGTCGCGATACCAATTTCTTCTTGACCTTCTTCGCGGCGGTCTTCTTTGCCACCGCCTTCTTTGCCGCTGTCTTCTTCGTAGCGACACTCTTCCCGGCCTTCGCTTTCACCACCGGCCCAGCGCTCTCCGCCATATCAAGCCCAAACATCCCGGCAAGATCGTCCACCCCCAGAACCTTCCCCGGCGCCGGTCCCTGCTTCGTCAGCGGAACTCCCTTGCCCGCATTCGCAATCAGTTCCATCTCATCGACCGCGCGCAGGCGGAACAGCAGTTCCGGCTGCTGATCGAACCGCGCGCCAATGCCATAGAGCACCGCCGCCACATGCTTGCACATATAGGCTCCGTCCGGGCAACTGCACGAAAGTTTGATCTCCGAAGGCACTGGAAACAGGCCCTGCTTCTGCCTGCAAATCCGCTCCATAACACCGGTCGACAGGCGTCCCCGCAGTAACTCGACCAGCGAATCGATAGCCCCCGCGCAGTCGCGGCAGATGGACTCCCATTGCGCCTTCGACACCGGCGTCACTTTCAGTTCCACCTTATAAAGCTCCGACCCGCAAACGTAGGCTTGAATGACTCCCTGCTTAATCTGTAAATCGACCACCGAACCGTTACGCACATAGGTTCGCCCGCGGGGCAGCCGGTTCGAATAGTCACTGTACCGCTCCAGGTTTTCGCACCAGGACTTACCCCAGAATGTATTCACAATGGTGCGCCCCTCAATGCTGACGGGCGAGACGGGATGCCCTTTTTTTCTTAGCTTCTCCATCTCCTTCGAAGCGTTGCGCCGCCTCTCTCCAACCGGAACATACGGCGCCCACGCGGAATCGTAGTACGACATCGATCATGCCTCCTTCATTGCCTTATTGATATCCAGCGCCACCAGCTTCAATAACTCGTCATCCTTCAACTCCGTCAATACCAGGTCCGCGCCGCCCTCCAGCAATCCTCGCGAAAGTTGGCGCTTGGACTCAATCAGATTGTCGATTTTCTCTTCCACGGTACCGCGGCAAATGAACTTGTGCACCAGCACATTCTTGGTCTGTCCAATGCGGAAAGCGCGATCCGTGGCCTGGTTCTCCACCGCCGGGTTCCACCAGCGATCGAAATGCACAACATGCGACGCCGCCGTCAAATTCAGGCCGGAACCCCCCGCCTTCAGCGACAACACGAAGAAGCCCACGGCTTCGTCTTCCTGAAAGCGCCGGACCAGGTCCTTCCGCTTTTTCACTTCGGTTTCCCCATGCAGCACCAGTCCCGGCCGCTGGAAAATGGAGCCGAGGAACGCGGCCAACGGCGCCGTCATCTCGCGGAACTGCGTGAACACCAGCATCTTCTCCTGCTTGGCCGCGATCACTTCGGCGATGTCCCGCAGACGCGCCCATTTGCCGCTTTCGCTTTCGCCCCACGCGCCGTCTCCCAGCCATTGCGAAGGATGATTGCAGATTTGTTTGAACCGCATTAGAAACGACAATACCATTCCTCTCCGTTGTATGCCGGTGGCCGTCTCCAGTTGCCGGGCGAAATCCCCGACACCCTGCTCGTAGAGCACCGCTTGCTGGGGGCTCAGTGAGCAGAAAGCCTTCATCTCGGTCTTATCCGGAAGGTCGGCGATCACCGATTTGTCCGTCTTCAGACGGCGCAGAATATAGGGCCGCACCAATTCACGCAATGGTCCGTAGGAACTCCGCGGCCCCTCGCCCAGCCGCTTGGCGAATCGCGAAAACTCCTTCGCCGTTCCCAAGAGTCCCGGATTGACAAAGTCGAAAATCGACCATAGATCACCCAGCCGGTTTTCCACCGGCGTGCCAGTGAGCGCCAGCCTCGCGCCCGCCTTCAGCCTCTTAACGGCGCGAGTCTGCTTGGAGTCGGGATTCTTGATCGCCTGCGCTTCGTCCAACACGGCCAACCGCCATTGCACGTCCGCAATCCACGGCACCGTGAGCAACGAGCCGTAGCTGGTAATCACCAGATCGATGCCGTTCAGCCGAGAGGCCGCGAGGGTCTTCAGTTCGGCCGCCGGAACAACCGAAGGATGCGCGACCAGCGCCTTCAATCCCGGTGCGAAGCGCTCGATTTCCGCCGCCCAGTTCGCCAGCAGCGAGGCTGGCGCGACAAGCAGGCTTGGCTGCGGCTTGGCGCCGCCCTGGCGTTTAAGAACCAGCAGCAGCGAGAGCACCTGCATCGTTTTGCCGAGCCCCATATCGTCCGCCAGACACGCCCCCAAGCCGAGCTTCGCGAGTAAATAAAGCCACCGCACGCCCACCTGTTGATAGGGCCGCAACACGGCGCGCAAATCATCCCCGGGATCGACATCCGCCAACCCCTGCGGGCTTCGCAGCCCCTGCAATGTTTCCGCCAGCCAGGGCCCGGCCGACACTCCCGCCCAGTCGGCATCGTCCGCCGCATCCACGTCACCAGGCGCCACCGCCGCGCCCGCCAGCAACCGCATCGCCTCGCCGAAAGCCAGCCCGTTCGCGTTCGCCGTCCGCTCCACTTCGCGAAAGCGATCGATCATCCCTTGCAGGTGCTTGCGGTCGACCTCAATCCACTTCCCCCGCACCAGCGCCAGTCCGTCCGTCTTCGCCAGCAGTTCGTTGATTTCGTCAGGCGTTAGCGGCACGCCGTCAAGCGTGACGTCCATGCTGAAATCGAGCAGCGCATCCTGCCCCACTCCGGCCGGCGCCCGGCCGCCCACGGTCCCGGTCACGCGCGGCCGGGGCGGCCGATTGCCTCTCCACGCCGCCGGCATCCGCACCACCACGCCCGCCGTCTCAAGTTGCGGGACGTCCCGCAGAAGTTGCAACGCCTCGCGTGCCGTCCACCGCAGCGGATGAAATATCTCCCCCGCGTCCACCATCGCCTTCAGCCACAGGCAACCCTCCGACGCCCGCTGCACCGGCACCAAAAGCGATAGAAGGCGCTCCTTGTTCGACGCCCCCGCATACTCGCGCAGCGCCTGGCCCAGCGGCAAATGTTGGGCCTTGGACTGTGCCGATAACCGCGTGGTGTAAGTGGCCAAAAATGCGAATGGCGCGTCGGGATCCTTGCGATTCTCAGCAACATGGAAGTGAACCCGGCCCACCAGATTCCATGCCGGATTCCGCCGCTTCAAAAACTCCTGCACGCCGCATTTGGATTCCGCCAACTCCATGCCGAATGCCGCGTTGAGTTCCGCCCACAACGCCCCCAATACCTCAACGGTCAAATACTCCGCGCCCATCATCGGCGGAGCCGTGAACGCCATTCGCTCCATCTCATCCGTCGCCGGCGGCTCCACCGGCGCATCGCTATCCTGCCGTGTGCATAGGACGGTTACATAGCGCGCGCCGAATTCACGCCAATAGGAATGGGCCGGCGGCAGGGCCGTCCCGACCTCATCCGCGCCCAGCAGCAGCAGTCCATGGCCCGATCCTCGCTCAAAGGCTTGCCGCAATCGGTCCGCGAGGCTTTCATCCAATCGCGGTGCGTCGGCATCGTAAACCACAACGAGCCGGCCGTGCGGAGTGAGACTCAGGGCGTGGGAAAGGGCGTCCATGCTGGGAACCGATCAGCGTAGCAAGCTATCTACAAAGTATTCGCCAGCACGCCTCCGTCAATCAAGATAGTCGCACCCGTAATATAGCTGCCCGCGTCCGTCCCCAACAGCAACGCCACGCCCGCAATCTCCTCCGGCCGCCCCCATCGCTTCAACGCCGTGCGATTGGTGAACTCCTGTTTCTGCTCCTCGTTCAACAATCCCAGCGGCAGCTCCGTCAAAAACGGCCCCGGCGCGATGCAGTTCACCGTCACTCCATAAGGCCCCAGATCCAACGCGCTCGAACGCGCCATTCCGATCAGAGCCGCCTTCGTCGCGCTATACACATTCCGACCCGGCTTCCCGCCCATCCCCAACACCGACGAAGTATGAATCACCCGGCCCCACTTCCTCTCCATCATCTGCGGCAGCAGGGCGCGCGTCAGGCGCATAATCGCCGACAGGTTGATCTCTATGATCTGATCCCAGGCCTCATCGGTGATCTGGTCCACCCGTTGCGGAATATTGCCGCCGGCGTTGTTCACCAACACGTCCACGCGGCCCAGGCGCGCCAGCGTCTCATCGGCCACGCGCTGGGCTTCACCGCGCTTAGCAAGGTCCGCCGTCATAAACTCGACGCGAACGTTGAGCCCACCGCCAATCTCCTTCGCCGCCGCTTCCAGTTCGGCCGCATTGCGGCTGCATATCATGATCGACGCGCCATATTCGGCATAGGCCCGCGCCATCGATTTCCCCAACCCGCGGCTCCCGCCCGTAACGAGCGCGACGCGCCCGGTCAAGTCAAACAATTTCTCGTACATAGTGATCCATAATACTTGAGTGATCGCGCGCCGCCACTTCCTGCTGTCAGCCGTCGCCGCCGATCGCCCGCCCAACATTGTGCTGATTCTCGCCGATGACCTTGGCTACGGCGACCTCGGCTGCTACGGCGGTGAGATCCCCACTCCCAATATCGACCGGCTCGCCGCCACCGGTATCCGCTTCACCCAGGCGTACGTCGCCGCCCCCATCTGCTCCCCCTCCCGCGTTGGAATCACCACCGGCCAGTTTCCCGCACGGCATCTCATTTTCTCGTACCTCAACAATCGCCAGTCGCAACGCGCGCTCGGCATGCGCGATTTCCTCGACCCGCAAGTCCCTACAATCGCCCGCGCGCTCAAAAACAGAGGTTACGCCACCGGCCACTTCGGGAAATGGCACATGGGCGGCGGCCGGGATGTCGGTGACGCGCCGCTGCCTCAAGCCTATGGCTTCGACGAATCCTACACTTCGTTCGAAGGTCTGGGTGATCGTGTTCTTCCGCCCGGCAATCTCTCCGATCAAAGCGAAAAGCTCGGCCAGGGCAAAATCACCCGCGCACCCAAGAGCGAACTTACGAAGCACTTCGTAGATCGCGCCATCGGTTTCGTGGAACGCAATAGAGACAAACCCTTCTACCTCCAACTCTGGCCCGACGACGTTCATGATCCCTTCGCCCCCACTCCGGCTCAGCTTGCCAAATTCGCCAAATTCTCCGGCAATAAATATCGCCAGCAATTCTTCGCCGTGCTGGACGAAATGGACCGCCAGATCGGCCGGCTCATTGACGCCGTCCAAGGCGAAAATACAATCCTCGTTTTTCTCGGTGACAACGGCCCCACCGCCTGGCCCCGCTACTACAACGAAAAGCTCGATCCACCGGGCAGTACCGGCGGCCTTCGCGGCCGCAAATGGAGCCTCTACGAAGGCGGTATCCGGACGCCGTTCATCGTCAACTGGAAAGGCCGCACGCCCGCTGGCCGCGTCAACAACGACACGGTGATCGCCGCTGTCGACCTATTACCCACCTTCTGCAAATTAGCCGGCGCGGCGTCGCCAGCCAATACCGATGGCGAAGATATGTCCAACGCTATCCGCGGTAAGCGTCAACAAAGAAAGCGCGACCTGTATTGGGAATACGGCCGCGCGGAGAAGGGCTATCCGTATCCGGGCCTCGCCGCCGATAAGAGCCCCAATTGCGCCATCCGCAGCGGCCCCTGGAAACTCCTCCAAAACGCCGACGGAGCTGGGGTTGAACTCTATGACCTCCGCCGCGCTCCCCACGAAAACCATGTAACAAGCGACCCGCGGCGCGCCGCCGCGCTTAGCCGGAAGTTACTTGCCTGGCGAAAATCCCTTCCGGCGAACTAAACAAACCATGCAACCATATGAGGCATGCGTCTTTTTCCGCGCCTGCTTCCATTGACCCTGCTGGCGGCCATCCCCTGCTTCCCGCAGATGACCGTTGAACAGCGCCTCTTCGATTTTGAATATACCGCGGCCCAATTCGCTAAATTCTACGGCCCGTACGAATGGAAGCGCGACGTTATCGGCTTCGACCTCTACAATATTACCCCTTGGCTCGCCCGCGTCCGCGCCGCCAAATCCGATCTCGATTTCTACGAGATCACCGCCGAATACGTCGCCTCGTTGAATGACACGCATTCGAAGTATTACCTGCCATCGAATTTCATCGCCACCATCGGCATCAGTGTCGACGTGTTCGACGATAAATACCTGATCGAGGCCGTCAACCGAACCCTGCTCCCGCTCGCGCGCTACCCCTTCACTGTGGGCGATGAACTGGTTTCCATTGACGGAAAGACCGCCGAAGAGCTCGTCGCCTCGTTCTCCAAATACTCGACATGGGGCAATGCGAAAGCCACCAGGAGATTCGCGGCCGCGCGATTATTCACGAGAAGCCAGCAGAGTTTCCCGCGCGCGCACGAGATAGACGACAACGCCTCCGTCGTCATCCGCCGCCAATCCGGCGAACTCGAGACGTATGAAATTCCGTGGGCAAAACGCGGCGTACCGCTGGTTGACAATGGCCCGCTGCCAACGCCGCTCACCGCCCGCGGCAAGCTGGCGCGGAATACTCCCACGATCCCCGAACTCCTCGACCGTCTGCAACGCCGCGAGGTCTCGCCGGACGCTGCCCGTATTATCGGTTTCGGCGCCCGCGCGCCATTCTTCACTCTCCCGCAAGGCTTCCAGCGCCGCCTGGGAAACATCGCCTCTCACTTCCATTTTTCCGGAACATATATATCGGAGGGGCGACGCATCGGCTACCTCCGCATCCCGAATTTCAGCCCTCCCAGCCCCTCCGGCGCCTTCATTGAACTGGCCAACGAAATAGTCTTCCTGGATCAGAATACGGACGGCCTCGTCGTCGACGTCACCCGCAACAGCGGCGGAAACTGCTACGGGCAGGATGTGGCCCAACTTCTGATCCCGCGCCCTTTCCTCAGTATTTCCGATGAAATCCGGCCTAGCCGCTTTGAGCTTCTTCAATACGAATGGGCCCTGAACGCAGTACAGCCTCCAAGCGTGGAGCAGTGGCAGATCGATCTTGCCAAGTTCATCTATGGCCAACTTGCAACCGCCTACAGCGAGAACCGCGGCCGCACCGGTCCCATCCCCATTTGCTCACTCGACCTTGAAGTCCAGCCCCTGCGCCTCCTCAATGGCTCCCCTTTCGGTTACACCAAACCGCTGATCGTCCTTACCGACGAACTTACCGTCTCTTGGGGCGATTCCTTCGCCCAAGTCCTTTCCGACGCCAAGCGTGGCCCGCTTTTCGGTTTCCGCACCAATGGCGCCGGCGGCTCTGTCACCGGCGCCGAAGGCGGACTCTATTCGCAGGGCTTCCTGAACCTCACCACCTCCATTGGCCTGCGTAATCAGACCGTGCAGCAACCCGGCTTTCCCGCCACCCGCTACTACGAAAACGTGGGCATCTGGCCCGACATTACGTATGACGTTATGACGGCCGAAAACCTAATAAACGGCTATACGCCCTATGTGCAGGCCTTCACCAAAGCAATGGTCGACGAAATTAACCGGGAGGCTCGCTAACCATGAAACGCCTCATCGCTGTGCTCTTGCTGACCTTCCCCGCCGCCGCGCAAATGACCCCGGACCAGCGCGCCTTCGAATTCCAGGCCCTCGTCGCCTCGCTGAATAAGAACTACGCGCCCTATGAATGGAAGCGTGAACTGTTCGGCTTCGACATGCTGAATATCAAACCCTGGCTCGAACGCATCCGCGACGCGAAGGACGATCTCGATTATTTCGACATTACCGCCGAATACATGTCCAGCCTCGGCGACACCCACACGTCCTATCGCATTCCGTCGAATTACTTCGCCTCCACCGGCCTCCACGTCGATATCTACGAAGGCAAAGCGATCATCGATAATATCGTTCGCACCACGCTGCCGGCCGCGCAGTACCCCTTCGCCATCGGCGATGAACTGCTCGCCGTGGACGGCAAATCCGCGGCCGAACTGATCGAGTTCTACAAGAAGTATTCCTATGCCGGCAACGACAGCGCCGCCAGCCGCGCCGCCGCTCTCCGCCTTGTCTCGCGGGGTCAATCCGCCATTCCGCGCGCCCACGAAATCGGCGATACGGTCAAACTCCTTATCCGCCGTCAAAGCGGCGCGGAAGAAGAGTTCACCGTGCCCTGGATCAAGACCGGCCAACCGCTCCTCAAGTCCGGCCCCGTCCCTTCGCCCGTCAAGACAGACCGGCGGCCGGCGCGTTCCATCGAAGAAGAAGCCGCGCCCGAGTATATGCAGCCGCTCCTCCGCCTGCAGCAGGAATTCGTGGATACCGACGAGGCCCAGGATGTGCTGAATTACGGGTCGCTGGTGCAAGTCTGGGCGTGGCCGGCCGTCTCCGGCTATACCGTCCGCCCCAGCGCCTATTTCCGTGTCGGCACGTTTCTCGCCGACGGCCTCCGCGTTGGCTACATTCGCTTCCCCAACTTCTCGCCCGCCAGCACGGCCGGCGCGCTGGCCGAATTAGATACGCACATTCAATTCTTCAACGCCAATACCGACGGCCTTGTCATTGACGTGATGCGGAACAACGGCGGCTCCGCCTGCTACAACGAAGAAGTGCAGCGCCGGTTCATTCCCTATATGTTCCGCGGCCTGGGGCGTGAACTGCGCGCCACCCGCACCTGGCTGAATCAATTCTCTTTCGCATACGAATCCGCCAAAGCCGCGAACGCCGATACCTGGGTCATCCAGCTCTACACCAAGCTACTGGATGAAATGAAGGTGGCCTTCGCCGAGAATCGCGCGCGCACCGGCCCGGTGCCCATCTGCGGGCCGGCGCTCGAACGAACGCCCGCCGATATCAGCTTTTCGAAACCCCTGATGGTTATGACCGACGTTTTCTCCACGTCCGCGGGCGACGGCTTCCCGGCAGTGCTGCAGGACGCCAATCGCGGCCCCATCTTCGGTATGCGCACCAACGGCGCGGGCGGCACGGTCTTTGACTTCGCTACCGGCATTTACTCCGAAGCCACTTCCCGCTCCACCGCCGGTATGCACCACCGCCGCAATCCCATTACCGCGACCGGCTACCCGACGTCGAGTTACGTGGAGAATGTCGGCGTCCATCCCGATATCGCGTACGACATCATGACGATCGATAATCTGCGAACGGGAGGCCGGCCGTTTGTCGATGCGTTCTCAAAGGCTATCGCCGATCATATTCGGAGCGTACGCTGACGCGGATTGGCAACGCGGCGTTATCCAAAATGTGGAGACTGTGGTGGCAGCGGCGAAGATTGCGCCGTTGACCCTGCCGTCGTACGATGTGTTCCGGTGCGCACGGTTCACCGTGAGCGCGAACGATCCGGCTATTTATTTGGCGGTTTCAAGCGATGCGGGGAAGACGTTCGCGACGCGGACGAAGCTCTCGCCGGGCACGACCGATCCGACGCATCCGCAGATTGAGGTGAAACAGGACCGATTGGGGATAGCGTTCCAGGCGTGCGACGCGAAAGCGAAAGGCGGCTGTGGAAAAATGGGCGTTTATTACCGCGAGATACACGCCGATGGGGCGATGAGCGCGTTGGTGCGGGCGGGTGAGGGGAAGGCGATGCCGCTCCGGGGGCGGCCGGAGCAAACGGGAGCCTTCGAACGGCTCCGGTAGAATAAGTGTGCGTGCGATTCCTATCCCCGTTCCGGTCCTATCGCACCAAGCTCCAGGCCGCCTTTGTCTGCCTCGCTGCGCTCGCTATCACGGTAACCGGGTGGGATGCCGCGGCCGGCGCCGCGAGCGCCCTCCGCGACGCCACACTTGACCGGTTGACCGTTATCCGCCAGACACGGTCCCGGCAGATCGAGCGGTACTTTGAAGATGTCAACAGCCATGTGCTGGCACTCGCGGCGGATGAATCCGCGGTTTCGGCGCTGCAAGAGATGCGCGGAGCATGGGACCAACTGACGGCGCCCGCGAATGCCCGGCAGGCCCTGGAAGCCCACTACACGGCCGTCAAAAACTGGCTTCCTGAGGACCCGCGGGCCATAGCCTTGCAGTACCACTACATCTTAAATTCAGGTGACAGAGACCGAATTCTAGCAGTTCCCGCGGCCGGCGCGTACGGTCGCGTTCACACACGCTTTCACCCCACTTTTCATCGCTATCAGACCGCCTTCGGCTTCTATGACATCTTCCTCATCGATCCTACCGGCCGGATTCTCTACACCGTGCGGAAGGAAATTGATTTGGGAGCGAACTTGACCGATTCACTGTATAAGGCCACCGCCCTTGCCAGAGCTCATCGGCGAGCGATGTCCGTCCCTGAACCCGAGATGGCGGTAATCGAAGACTACGCTCCCTACACTCCGTCGGCTAACGAAGAAGCCGCCTTCGTGGCTACGCCAATCTGGCGAGCGGGCGAAAAGTCCGGTGTGCTTGCGATTCAGATTTCCAGCCGGGAAGTGAACCGCGTTATGGCCGGCAGCGGGCACTGGTGGGAGGAAGGCTTCGGAGCAACCGGGCAGGCCTACATGGTGGACAGGGGCAACGCCCTGCGTTCCGGCCTGCGATTCCAAGGCGGTCCGGGGGAACCCGTGAAGGGATCTGGAACGGCGTTATCGGCCGACGGAAAGCGGCTGCGTTCCTGGGCGCCCCTGGCCGTTCCCGGCGTGCAATGGACGCTGATTGCGGAGATCGACGCGGCTGAAGCGCTGGCCCCGGTTGGGAAGCTCCGGTGGCGCATCGCCGCGTACGGACTCGTTATCGCCACCGGGTTCTTGTTTATAGCGCGCTGGCTGGCGCGGAGCATTACGGCGCCGGTGCTTGCGCTTGCCGGGAACGCCCGCCGCCTTGGTTCGCGCGATTTCCGGTTTCGCATCGCGGTCGACCGGAGCGACGAAATCGGCGAACTCGCCGATTCGCTGAACCGGATGGCCGAGGATCTCGAGCGGACGACTGTATCCAAACAGGCAGTCGATCGCATCCTTGCCTCGCTGTTAAACGCCGTGTTCGTAGTTGAGAATGGCCGAATCAGCCGCGTGAATCCAGCAGCGGAGCAACTGCTGGGATTCGCGCCGGGCCAGCCGGCTCCAGCCGTCAACCTATCCATAGGGCGGCCCGCTGTCGAAACTGAACTCATTCGTCCGGATGGGTTGAAAGTTCCTGTGCTGCTGGCCGCAGCGTGGCTGGAGCCAGAAACCGCAGTCGTTTACGCCGCGCAGGACATGACCGAAACGCGCCGGCTTTCCGGGCGGCTGATCGCCGCTCAGGAAGGCGAACGGCGCCGCATCGCCCGTGAGATCCATGACGATTTCTCCCAGCGCGTCGCCGCCGCCGCGATCGCCGCCGGACAGGGCCAGCTTGAGCCAGTCCGGCGGCAGCTCGGCGAACTGGCGGCGGAACTTCACGATCTATCGCGCCGGCTGCACCCAGCCATGCTCGACGACCTTGGCCTGGAAGCGGCGATCGCGGCGGAATGCCGGGCATCCTTCGAGCGGGGCGGTCCTCCGGTGGATCTTGTCGTCCAGGGGCCGATTCCGGACAATAAACCGGACGAGAACCTGGCCCTTTACCGAATCCTTCAGGAAGGTCTCCGCAACGTGGCGCGCCACGCCAACGCGCAACAGATTACCGTCCATCTCCGTCCCAAGGAACTTACGATCGCCGATGATGGACAGGGTTTCGATAATAGCGATCCCCATTTTCATCCCGGCCTGGGGCTTGCCAGTATGGAAGAGCGTGTCCGGCTTTTGGGCGGTCAGTGGTCGCTGACGACCGCGCCGGGAAAGGGCACCATAATTAGTGTGCGGCTGCCGTCATGAAACCTACGGTACTTCTTGCGGACGATCACCAAATTGTCATCGACGGTCTGCGCAGTCTACTATCCGGCGAGTTCGAGATACTTGCCGCAGCCTCCGATGGCCGCCAACTCGTTGAGTTGGCCGATTCCCTTAACCCCGACATCATCGTCGCCGACATTTCAATGCCGCTGCTGAATGGGATTGAAGCGGTCCGGCAGCTTCGGCAGGCAGGCTGCCGCGCGAAGATTGTCTTTCTCACCATGCATCCCGACCCTTCCTATCTCCTTCGCGCGATCGAAGCCGGGGCCCAAGCCTACGTACTTAAGCATGCCGCGGCGCAGGAGTTGACCGGGGCGATGCGGGATGCTCTTAGAGACCGTCTGTACATATCTCCGGGCCTCCGCACGGCGGCCATCCAAGAGCGCCTGGACGAGACGAAGCCCCGGCGGCGGCATTCGCTAGCGCTCACGGGCCGGCAGCGAGAAGTGCTGCAACTGCTTGCGGAGGGGAAGTCGGCGAAGGAGGCCGGCGCCATTCTCGGTATATCGCCGCGTACGGTGGAGACGCACAAGTACAAAATGATGGACGAGCTTGGAGTGAAGACGTCCGCCGAGCTTGTTCAGCACGCAATCAAGGAGGGAATACTGACTCCGTAATTTTGCGGATATCGCCGGGGGCTGGATTCGCCGTTTAATGGGGTCATGAAGACTTTAACCGTACTGATTCTGACCATCGCTGCGGCTTTTGCGGCCGACATGAAACCGAGGATGACCAAAACCGAACACAAGGACGCCGCCGAACGCCACGCCACCCGCGCCGAGGAGTTGGCGGCCAAGGCACAGCGCCACGAGGACAACGCCGTCCGCATCAAGTCCAACCGGGGCTATAACGCCATGCAGTACAAGTGGCCCGCCATGGCCAACGGCGCCGCGGACCTTGAGCGGAGCCGCGCCATGCAAGCTCGGCGCGCGGAAGCCGAGTCGCGGAAACTGGCGGCGTTTCATAGTGAGATCGCCAACAAGAGGATCGACGCCGAACCATAACAGCGGGTGGCAGGGAAAATATCCTAAAACATTTTCACCCGTTTTTGTCATACTAATCGCGGAGGATTTCCCGTTGCGCTTTCCCCTGTTGGCACTGATTTCCCTGGCGGCGGCGGCGCAGACCGCGCCATTGACGCTGCCCACCTACGATATGTTCCGGTACGCGGTGGCGGCGCGGCCGTTCAGCTACCGGTTTGCGCCGGCGGGCGGGGTGGCGCCGTATGTGTTTGCAGTGGAAACGGACTCCGTGTTGCCGCCGGGTTTGCGACTAAACGGGGCGACGGGAGAGCTTTCGGGGATCGTGCCGATGGTGGGAGAATTCCGGCACACGATTTGTATCGCGGACGCGGCGCAGGCGCAGATTTGCGTGCCGTTTTTGATGATCGCGGTGGCGAATGAAGGGGACATCTATACGGAGCTGCCGGCGGCGCGGGCGAGCGTGGACTATCAGAATCTGGTGGCGAAACCGGGCGAGTTCGCTTCGTTCGACTACGATCCGGCATCGGGGAGCCTGCCGCCGGGAATGGTGTTGGAAATCACGGGGCGGCTGTACGGAATTCCGCGGGCTCCGGGCGGAGCGTGGGCCTTTCGGATACGGGCGAAGGACTTTGAAGGCACTACGGTGGTCCGGCCGTTCTTGATACGAGTTTTGGGGCCGCTGGCGGCAACGACGGCGCTGCCGAACGGATTCAGTGCGACCCAGTATGCGGGACAGTTGACGGTGCTGGGAGACCAGCCGCCGCATGTGTGGACGGTGCGGCGCGGGCCGCTGCCGCCGGGCTATGTATTGAGCGAGAACGGGCGCATTGACGGGATTTGCAATCAACCGGGGCGGTATGCGTTTGCGCTGCGGGTGGCGGATCCGGGCGGGTCGAGCCACGACCGGGATATCGTCCTGACGGTGGAGGCAACGCTGCCGCCGATTTCGATTTCGAACACAAGTTTGCCGGGCGGTGCGGTGGGGGTAGATTACCGGCAGCAATTAAATGTTTCGGGCGGGCGGGCGCCGTATTCATTCCGCATATTGGGGTCGTTGCCGCCGGGGGTCACGCTGTCGGCAGGGGCGCTGCTGAGCGGGACGCCAGCGGCTGTGGGCAGCTACACGTTCACGGTGCAAGTGACCGATGTTTCGGGCGCCGCTTCCTCGAAGACGTTTACGATTGCGGTGGGGAATCTGCGGTATACGGGACCGGCGACAGTATCGCTGTTTGCGCTGGAAGAGGCGCGGATGGTATTGACGGCGGAGGGTGGGACGGCGCCGTTCAAATGGGCGGTTGTTTCGGGGGCATTGCCGGGGGGGATTGTGTTGTCGGA
>Ga0163151_10003101_pt1 | contig 24389 bp, 28 predicted proteins | sample OliLakLV19MP5IB2_FD_145596 | JGI IMG/M metagenome (GOLD analysis project Ga0163151, IMG submission 145596) | Freshwater microbial mat bacterial communities from Lake Vanda, McMurdo Dry Valleys, Antarctica - Oligotrophic Lake LV.19.MP5.IB-2 | ecosystem: Environmental > Aquatic > Freshwater >...
ACAGACCTTCGTTTTCTTTATTCTTCTTGTCGTTCCATGGACAAACATCTTGGCAGATATCGCAGCCAAAAAACCAATCTCCTACAAGAGGTCGCAGGTTCTCGTCAGGTATGCCCGGGGCTTCGATATTAAGATAAGAGAGGCAGAGACGCGCATCAAGGACATTAGGCGCTACGAGAGCCCGTGTGGGACAGGCGTCGATGCAGCGGGTACAAGTACCGCAATGGTTCTTAGATTTTTCTTTAAATGGATCTAATTTTAGGCTGGTGAGAATTTCGCCGATAAAAAAATAACTGCCAAGTTTTTTATCGATGAGACAAGTATTTTTGCCCACCCAACCTAGGCCAGCTTCAAATGCAAGGTCTCTTTCTAAAACAGGTCCAGAGTCAATCGAAGGCCAAAAGGAATCTTGTGGAAAGACTTCCTTTAGGTCACCCGCCACCTTATTTAAAATCTTTTTGATCTCGCCATGGTAGTCATTACCTTGGGCATATTTTGCTATTCGTAGGGAGTCGTAACGAGTCGGATTCGCCCAGGGGTGTGGGGAATATTCTTTTGCGATAACAATGGCTGAGACAGCATGGTCATAATAAGTACTGGGATTTTCTTTGGCCTCAAGGTGTTCCCCAAGATATTTCATTTCGCCGTTGAAGCCTAACTGTAGCCAGGTTTTGTAGTGGTTTATAGTTTTTGATGTGGTAAAATGAGCAAAGCCATAGCGTTCGATACCTTGATGGGCTAGTATTTTAGTAACTATTGTCTTTATGTCTTTTGGAGCAGTCATGCAGGCATTTGAAAAACATGAACAGTGGCCTAATGTCAAACTGGTCCTAGAGAGACTGGCAGAAAAAGGCTATTGTGCTTGGCTTGCAGGCGGTTCGGTTAGAGATAGTATATTAGGAATTGAGCCGAAAGATTTCGACGTCGTTTCCAATGCCACGCCCGAGCAGATATCTGCTTTATTCCCTAATGCGCTACCGATTGGTAAAAAATTTGGAATTATCATCGTTCCATTTAAAGATTACCAAATTGAAATTGCGACCTTTCGAAAAGATGGTCCTTATCTTGATGGCCGGCATCCAGAATCTATCGAGCTTGCGACCGCTGAAGAAGACGCAAAACGCCGGGATTTCACTGTTAATGCGCTTTTTTTTGATCCCCTCAGTAAGAAGGTGATTGATTATGTCGGCGGACAGCAAGACATAAAGGCAAAAGTGATTCGCGCTGTTGGTGATCCCAAAAAAAGATTTCAAGAAGACAAGCTCAGAATTTTACGTGCCTTTCGGTTTGCCAGCCAGTTGGGGTTTGAGTTGGCTGAGGAGACCTACAGGGCTACGATCGGGTTTAGCCTCAAAGAGGTTTCGCTGGAACGTATTCGCGATGAGTTTAAGAAAATGTTATTGAGTAGTGACGGCGTTAAGGCGCTCTCGCACCTTCAACAATCAGGTTTTCTCCAAGAAGTTCTACCTGATGTTAATGTCAAGCCCATGGCAAAATTGACACTTCAGGCTTTCAATGAAAAAATAAATTTCGTAAGTGCAATGACCTTGTTGCTGGTTTTTTCAGAAATAAATAACACCGCCAGCGATTTTTTACTTTCGCGCCTCAAGCTTTCTAGCGACGAAAAAAAAGAGATATTATTTAATCTGTCCCATTTTAATATTATCGAAGGTAAAAAGACAGATGACTCTTTTTGTCTTCGAACCTTTGCAAACGGGGGAGCCCAGTCGCTGATAAATTGTTTTGAAGCTTTCGCGGAAATTGTGCCGAGCGCCAAAAAAAAGTTGGTGGAGTTACAAAAAATTTCAACCCAAAAATTGCCTGAAGCCTATCTTAGCTCCAAAGATTTAATGGAGGCCGGGATTAGCCCCGGGCCACTAATGGGAAGCCTTTTAAAAACAGCCTATGATCTGCAATTAAAACGCCAGCTCCAAAATAAAATACAAAGCCTTGAGTGGCTTAAAAAGCAAAAGCCCCAATAGAGGGGCTTTTTGTTTGGTGGGGCTATTTGTAAATTTCTGTATCGTAGATTTCGTCGGACATGTCTTCGTATAAATCTTGGCTGGTGGCGCTATACCAACAGCGAGGGCGCGTGCCACGAGTAAAATATTTTTCGCCGCAGGTGCCGACATTGGGATCGTTGTCACTTACCTCGTCGCTAACTGCCACAGTGCAGATTGCCCCTTGAACGTAAGTGTCAAGGCGACATTGAGTGGCCGGGTGACGATGGTCAGTTCGCACAACAACATTTTTGTCTGGTGTATCAAATCGGGGTATTTTCTGTTCCTTTTTTAGCTCTTGAAACATAGTAGCCACGGAAAAACCTGCGTATCCAATGCGGGTGCAAATGGCGATGTCCTGCGCACTCTGATAAGATTGAGCGCATTCCTTTGCCAAGGTAGGGTCGATATTTGTTTTTGCGCGCATTAATTTTACGTTGTCATCTAAGGCGAAAACTTGGCGTAAACATTTGAGACCGGCATAATAGTCGGCTTGACCTTCGTTAGAAGCCCACCTGGTGCCGATTTTAGGAGCGCCGCCAATTTGGTGTCCTAGTTCATGACACAACACTAGAGTAAATCCGTCTTTAGTCATGCTTCGGTATCGAGCTAGGCCTCCAAACATATCGACGTACCATGTTTGTCCATCTCTGTAGGCTTGGGCATTTACTGTGTCGTTTTCCCATAGTCTTTTAACAGCAAGAATACCACCCTGTTTACTTACAACAGAGGTATAGATAGATTCAACTCGGTCGATCACAGCGTTAAATTCTTTTTGAGTAACGCCTTGTCCCTCTATAAATGCGGGAATTCTAAGGTTGTTTTCTGGCACGAAAGTACATTTTCCAGTTGCTGACTGATCAGCAGAACCTAAAGATCCTATGGCTAACGCTAGTGCGATCACCAAATTTTGTTTTACCACTCAAGCCTCCTTTGCTTTGTTGAAAATAAGACTACTTTCAATACTCTCCAAAAGTAAAAGTGATTAAAGTGATAAAAAACCCAAGCTATTTTTATGGGTTAAAGCATCATAACATTTAAGATAATGTAAGATATCACTAAGGCTGCTTTATGTGGTGCCTTTTGGGCGTAATTTTTTCGGCTGCGTACCAGAGTGGTTGCGCCAGTTAATTTCTGGGTTAGTTTTATATTTGTTTTTCCAGGCGTCCCAAAGCCGATCAGGATGTTTGTGACAAACGCTACCTGTTTCATCAAAAATATCTGGATCCTTGCCAAACAAAAAATCTAAGATAGATTTAAATATTCCCATAACTGGTACTCTATAGATTAACCATAGGAAGTTCAAATGGAAAAAGAATTGAGCCAAAATGATCCACGAATTACTGCTTACTTTGAGGACTTGCTTGTTCCTGAAGATAAAATTCTCGAAGAAGTGAGGATCATGGGAATAGAAGCGGGCCTTCCGCAAATCCAAGTTGGGAAGCACGATGCGAGGCATTTGGAAGTGTTAACGAGATCCTTCAATGCTAGTTCTGCAGTAGAAATTGGCACGCTTGGTGGTTATTCAGGCATTTCAATTGTAAGAGGATTACAAAAAAATGGCAAATTGTTTACTTTTGAAATGAGTGAAAAACATGCGTCTGTGGCACGAAAGGCATTTGTTAGGGCTGGAATTTCTGAAAATGTTGAAATTTTTTTGGGTCCTGCCTTAGATAATCTTTCAAAAATTGAAACTCGAGCGCCGTTTGATTTGGTTTTTATCGATGCCGACAAAGGGAACTACTGCAAATATTTTCAGTGGGCAAAAAAAGTTTTACGGGTCGGAGGTGTGATTCTTGCCGACAATACTTTTGCGTGGGGACAAGTATTTGATAGAAATACAAATGATGAAACGGTAAAGGCCTTGCAAAAATATAACGATATGGCCGCCCGTGACCCTGAGTTTCGCACCACTATAATCCCGACCTGTGAAGGCCTTACTATGAGCGTGCGTATTTAAATAAAACGAAAGTTTTTGGTGTTGTGAGCACTTGAAAATTTAGACGTCTCAAGCTTAATGCCGAGACTCTCGGGTATGCGAGTTTTGGTTCCTAGCTGTGAAGTCGATTTAGAAATACTTTCTTTCTTAGGCGCTGTTTTTACCATTGAAAAAAGCAGGGATGGTTTTTTTTGTGATTTTGAACTCATTCACATTCCTTATCGGCCAATTGATTAGTAACTTAAGAATAATAACATCGAAGCATAAAAAGCGCACTAAAAAGTTTTAGGCGCATTTGAGGTTGGCACAATAATCGATAAAATCAAGTTGTTGATCTTCGCTAATGTCTGGGTTCTTGCTCTTTTTGCTCTTTACAATATTCATACTGTCAAAGCATCGCTCAGCAGCTTTTTCAAATGCGACAGATTCCGTATTACCGTAACCTACAAATGTGCCGTATCCTGTCTGCAATCGACAAGTAGATTTGGCAGAAACCAGATGAGAGAATAAAACCAAAGTCAGAACGATTAAGAATTGCTTCATGTGTGCCTCCTACACCCGTTAATTTCAACTCTTAAGCCATCTTTATAACCTATTGAAAATAGGCGGTTTGTAGTCGGGCTAATAAGTTCATTGGGAGAAAGCCAATAGAACGGAGTGTAGTCGTCTAAGAGTTATACACTTGGCTAACGTGTTTGGCCTGCGAACAGCGGTTTAATGGCCTTTAGAGTGGGAAATAGCTCTCTAAGGAGGGCCTGTTTTTCGCCAAAAGGCAGGGGGCTTTCTGTTACAACCACCTCATTTCTGTACCAGTCAGTGAAATAGCCAAAAAACTCACGGATGCTAACAAGGTAGTTTAAGTCTTGCTGAAAACCTAGCAGTTTTGCGTGGAAGCGAGGATCATGAGGCGCGATCGCACGTATTTTTCTTTTAAATTGCACCAGAGCGCCGGCAACGTCTCCAATATAAGAAGCTTGAGCTTCTTCAAGAGAAATCCGGCCCTCCGTCTTGATGACCCAAGAGTTCGCCTCAAAACGCTTGAAGAGTGCGGTCCTCTCGGGAATGGCAATCTTCTTAAAATAGCAGTGCCAAAGCTCATGAACAATAGCGCTAATTTCATAGGTGTTCATTTGGCTGACTGATTTGAGACCACTTTTTTTTTCATCTAAGACACTTAGGGGGAGAAACATCACATTCGTAAAAGCATTATAGAGTGCACCCACATCAGGGGGCATTGCAGAAAAGCGCACAGCCCTTACCTTTGTTGCGGCGGCTGCCGCAAACGGTAGATCAACTCCAAGCACTGAGAGCTCATGAAAAAACTTGGTAAATGTAGAGGGAGATGACGGTTTCAATGCCGGCAAAAAAAAGGAAAGGTCATAGCCCTGTCGTGCGATTAAAAATAAAAAAATCAATGGGCCCAAAAAACAAGGAAATAAAATGGCTGAAATCAATTGTCTGCGACTGGGTATTTGGTTGAGTGACTTCCACATAGAGTTATATAGCTGTACCACAAAATTCTTGTTGACCCGAGGGGGCCGCTCTCACATTGTAAAAAATCAATGAAAAAAAAAGAGCAAGCAATAATTAACGAGTTTCGGGCTATTCCAGATTGGGAAGCGACCTACAGAAGGATTATTGAGGAGGGGAAGAGTCTCAGCGATCTGCCGTTAGAACTTAAAATTGATAAATATAAAGTCAAAGGCTGTCAGTCCCAAGTTTGGCTAATAGCCGAAAGGCAGCGCGACGGACTTATTTATTTTACTGGCGATAGTGACGCGATATTGGTTAAGGGGCTGCTCAGTTTATTATTAAAGGTATTTAGCGGAGAGACGCCCCGTTCAATACTTGAAGGAAAAGCGGAATTCATCAAAGAATTAAAATTGGACTCTCATTTAACGCCCAGTCGCAGCAACGGGCTTTACGCAATGCTCAAACAAATTAAATATTATGCCCAGGCGTTTTTGTTATTGGAAACTAAATAAAAGAAGCGCTGGTATAGATTTTATGAGTATCGTCGTATTCGTCGACGGCTTGTAAAAAAGCTTCGACTTCCTGCCGCTCTTTGGGTGAAATCTCGGTCAGATTTTTAGCTTTGTATGAGAGTTCGGAGCTGACAACCTTCCAACCACGTGTATTCAAAGCAGCGCGAATATTTTCAAGTTCCTCAATGGCTCCAGAAAAATAATAATTTTCACCATCTGATTTTTCGACATCATTGGCTCCCGCTTCAAGCGCTTCGGTCTCAGCATAGTCCATGTTTTTTTGCATGTCTTTTGGGGGTGCGGCTTCGATAAGTCCTACGCGGTCAAACATCCAGGCCACACTGCCCATTTCGCCAAGGTTGCCCCCATGCGATTTGAAAAGAAGTCTTATTTCGCTCGCCGTGCGTACCCGATTGTCTGTTTGACAATCGACTAGAAGACCCACTTGGTGCGGGCCAAAGCCCTCGTACATGATTTCGTCAATTTGGGCATCACCGAGCTGACCTGAACCCTTTTTTATGGCGCGGTCAATTGTATCGTTAGGACAAGAAATTGCTTTGGCGGCGCTTATAGCGCGTGCGAGGCGATGGTTTCCGGCAATGTCAGGTCCTCCCAATTTAGCCGCAACTTGGATCTCGCGTGCAACTTTGGTAAACACTAGCCCTTTTTTTTGTGAGGCTTCTGATTTTGCTGATTTTTTCCATTGTGCGCCCATAGAAGGGTTAAGCCTAAAAAATAATTAACAGTTTGTCAAAGCGTCGCTGATAGAAAATGGTTATTTTCGTTCAATATAAAATTAACCACACTGTCTTCGTTGTGATGTCCAACTTGATGAGTAGAAAGGGCTATTAGTTCAGGCACGGCATTACTAACTGCGACGCTTCGCTGAGCTAGCATAAACATAGCTAGGTCGTTTTGTTGATCGCCAAACACAGTGATATCTTTGTAATCGTAGTCCAAATACTGCATGAGATCTCTTAAGCCTTGTCCCTTGTGCGCCTTGGCATCGTGGATAGTTAGACAACTGGCGTGGGCACAATCCCAATCTCGATAAAAATGAGTTTTAATCTTATCGCTATAAAGAGTCTTAATTTCACTTTGCAGTTTTAGGAGGGGCGCGGCCTGATCGACCAACGTAAAACTAATTACGTTTTTTGAAATGGGTGCAAAACTATCAAAGCCAACAATACTTTTGGCACCTGCTTGTTTGCGATAGTCATAGAGCCATTTCATGCCTTCAGATTTAATAGTCTGAGTGATAAAAAATTCTTCACCATCAACGATACTTTCAATAAAAGGTGACGTCCCGTGATTTACTGCTAACTCATACATCTGAGTGGCGGCATGGGGGTCCATACCATGCGACGTCAATACTCTGTCATTCTCAAAATCATAAAGCACAGCACCGTCATGAGTAATGGCAGGAACTTTAAGTTCAATATTTTTAAATACATTTTTGACAGAAGTATAACTGCGCGCACTTGCCACGGTAAAATTGATACCACGATTTATAAGGTGACCTAACTTTTGGCTTGAATAAGGTGATAAAAAACCTCCCGTAGCTAGGAGTGTCCCATCCATATCCGATACATAAAGGTGCTTTGACAACATACGGTCCTCTAAATGAAGCACCATATCATATTCAGAAATCAGCGTAAAGGCTTCACTAGAATTAAATACTTTGAAACACTAGGGAATGGGCAAAGTAACTTTTATTGTCACCTTATTTATATTTTTTGCCTGGGAACGGGAGGCATCTGCAAGCCAAGCATTCTTATCTGGAACAGAAATTGTCATCGATTTGAAAAAAATGGAAATACCACAACTTAAAGAATTGATTTCTGCCGCCCAACAAAAAACGACTAACAGATATTATTCTATAGAATTAACTAAGGAGCTCCTACTTAATGGTCAGAAAATTAAGGTTTATTATTTAAAAAAACGCTCCCTGTGGTTACGCTTTAAATTTCCGTTACCTTGGGTGGTATCGGTTAATGAGAATGATAAGGTTATCGAGATTAACGGTGCGGCTCTCATTGATGGAGAGCTCAAGAGAGTTGACTTTATATTGGATAACTAAAGGAATTCTTGAGCGTCTCCTGCAGGCTCAAATTAGCTATAGAATCTCCCAGTGGCTCTTTTAAGATTTTATAAAACTCCACAACGAGGCCCTCTCCAGAAGGATTAGAAAAATATTCATTAAGATTTTTTCCACAATAAGGACCAAGAATATATTTATTGATGATCTCTTCCAATTTTTCAGGTGGGTAGGCAAAACCCGTCGTTGGATCTGGTGATCCTTTTATTGAGATATCAAATTTAAAATCATGGCCATGGAGCCGAAAGCATTTGCCAAACATCGCGGTATTTTTTTCATTCGACCATTGGGGATTATTGAGATTGTGAAGAGCGTGTAGCACAAAGCGCTTAGTAATGGTCAATGAAGTCATTCGACATCTACCCAAAAGGAATCGCCTTCATAGAGACGAATTTTAACGAGCTCTACCCCCGGGTGGCTCATTTCTTTTTTTAGTACTCCAAAAAAATAACTGGCAATATTTTCGGTGGTCGGGATAATCTTTTTAAAATAGGGGACATCCGTATTGATAAAATGGTGGTCAAAGGGATCAGACACTTTTTTTAGGAGCTCGTCAATCTCACTGAGATTGACGACAATTCCTGATTCGGGATCAACCGGGCCCTTAAAAAAACCCTCTAGAGTAAAATTATGGCCGTGCCCATGGGTAGAATAATGTTTTCCAAACAGTTTCTTGTTTTGGTCGTCTGACAACTGCGGGTTAAAATAGCGATGTCCGCTGCTAAAATGAACCTTGCGCGCTATTGTGACCGTTGGGGTTTGTAAGGGGGGAGTTTCACTCATATCTGTTAAATTTCTCCAAAACCCGACCAAGGTCAATGAATTATTTAAAGAGTGTTGTCGATAAGAATCTTATGAATGACATGGCGGTGAAGGAAATAGCGCTATTCGGCCTAAAAGTGTTTGCGATAAGCCTTATTGTGAGTCTTGCCTTTTTTTATGGACTTTGAAGTTTAGGCAGCTTTTTTACCAAAAGGCGACTGATGGACAACCTTAAAAATTTCGCCCTGAATAAAAATTTCTAACAAACGTGAATCCAACTTACCTTCGCTAGCTTCATCGTGCAAGATTTCGAGCGCACGTTCGGTACTGACCGCTTTTTTGTAGGGACGGTCCATGGCCGTCAGAGCATCGTAGATATCGCTGATCGTCATCATCCGCGACTGTATTGGAATTTCGTCCTGCAAAAGCCCGCGAGGATATCCGGTGCCATCTAATTTTTCATGATGAGCATGGGCTATTTCGGGAACCTTTGAGAGATCATCAGTCCATGCAATTTGCCTTAAAAATTCAAAAGTATGGCTGACGTGAGATTCAATTTCTTTTCTTTCGGGAGCTGAGAGCGTGCCTCTTCGAATAGCCAGGCGTTCATATTCATTTTCATTAACGAGTTTAACGCCTAGATTGCGGCTAGCGCTTTCAATCCACTGGAGCAATTTCTGCACGTTAAAGTCTTTGTCAGTAATTTGACTTTCATTTGCTTTCAAGATGCCGAGGCGAATTTGTTCCAGTTGTTGGTTAAAGCCGTTTAGTTGTAAAAGGACTTGACCCAACTCGGCTTCGATATTTTCAACGTTTCCGTCTTTTATTTTTTGCACCAAGTTCTGTACGGTATTTCGCCAAAGAGTAGACTCATTCCTGTTTTTAATAGCATCGAGCCTTAACAAAACGGTTTCTAATTCATGGGGATAAAGTTTTTTTCCTTTGAGTAATAAATCTTCACGCACTCCAATTTTGCCAAAATCATGTAACAGAGCGGCATAGCGCAACTCGCGAATTTGGTCGCGACTAAAATTAATTGTAGCGAACGGTCCGCTTTCAACGAAATCAATTTTTTTAGCAAAGTCTACGGTTAATAGCGCCACTCGGTCGCTGTGCCCACTGGTGGTTGGGTCCCGTGACTCAATAGCCGTAACAGAAGCCCGCACAAAACTTTCAAAAAGATTAGCAATGTCTTGGGTCAGTTTGGCATTGTCGAGTGCAACGGCAGCTTGAGACGCAAAAGCTTCCATCAGGTGCATATCTTGATCTGAAAAAGCAATAATTGATTTTTCGGCAATTCGCTTGGGTTGATCGGCCATAATGGCTTGGGTGCGAAGTTTATTAACCAATTGAAGAACTCCCAAAACCTTGCCCTTTGAAGTCTTAATGGGAACAGCTAACACTGACTTTGTGCGATAGCCAAGGGCGCGGTCGAGATCACGCATAAATTGATAAGGCGTATTTTTATCAAGTGTGTAACAATCACGAATTCGTACTGATTTACCACTTTTTGCGACATACCCGACAACACTGTTATTATCAATGTCTAGGAGTACTGTGGGGACAGAGGACGACAAAGATTGATTGATCATTTTATGAAATCTTAATTTTTCGACATATTGAGGTCTAGCTCCGCCAAAGCTGTCTTGATGCACTTTTTCTATGAGGTAAACACTAGCTCCGTCAGCGTGGGTATTCTGTTGAGCGCGAGTAATTATCATGTCTAGAATTTTGGGAAATTCACGTTCGCTCGACAAAGCTGTCCCAACGGCGAGGAGTGCGTGAAGCTTCTGGGTTTCCGACTGCCCATGATGGTCGGTTTTTTTGCTTTTTTTTGCTTTATTCGTTTTGTCCAATTGTTCACCCAAAAAAGGTAGTAGTTCCTCGAGAATCCTATCGTCATATATTGCGGTTTATTAAACCTTGTAAGAGCGAAAAGGTTGGTTCAAAATAGCGATTATCGAAACAAATTCTCACAGTGAGGCACTTAAGATATGGTATCTCTATGGTAAGTCTAGGTAGAGAAAAAATTTTTGCGATTGGCGATATTCACGGCTGTGCCGATGAATTACAGCTTTTACTCGAGCGTTTGCCCCTGACTGCGAATTCTCAAGTCATATTTTTAGGCGACTATATTGATCGAGGTATTAACGCACGAGGCGTGGTCGATATCATACTTAATTTCAAAAATTATTACAAGATAACGGCAATTTTGGGAAATCACGAAGCTATGTTTCTCGATTTTTTAAAGGATTCAACTTCTGCCGATGCTGGGGCGTTTATTTATAATGGTGGTGGAGCGACGCTTTTTAGCTACGCCAATCGCCAAGGTAAATATTTTATTCCTGACGATCATTTGGAGTTTTTTAACAGTCTACCCCTATTTACCCAGACCAATGATACTTTTTTTGTGCACGCAGGAGTGCCGGACGTGCCGCTAGACCGCATCGTGCCAGTTCTCCACCGCCAGATTTTACTTTGGATTCGTGATGAGTTTTTTAAGAGTAAATTTCAGTGGAGTAAGTTGATTGTTCATGGCCACACTCCCGTGGATAAAGTAGAGATTCTTCCGCAAAGAATTAATGTAGATACAGGTTGTGTCTATGAAAAATCACTTTCGGCAGTAGAGCTTCCAGGTAGGATTGTTCATGCCGTCAAAAAGCTCAAAAAAACTGAGCATCGTTTTCTCCAAGATGACGATTCAAGACGTATTGCGGTACGATTTGAAGGGCGAGTTCCTGTGGATTTAAGAGTGCAGGGCAATGTTTGGCCTATGGAGACCATCAATTATAGTGAATTCGGAATGTTGTTAAAAACTTTAGTTGGTGGAAATTCGCCAGCACTCAAAGAAGGCGATAAAGTCACCGGAGAAGTAAAAATCCTCTCTGATGAGCCCTTAAGCTTTGAGGGGTCAATTGTCCGAATTTTTAAAAAAGAAGGCGTGACCCAATACGCCGTACAACTCACTCGGGCTATTCGAGCACGATGAGTTTTTGATGTGGACTTAAGGCCTTTATCCTAGTTAAATATTCTAGACATCGCTTTAAGGAGGTTTTTTTGGGGCATTTTTTAATTGGTATATTTTCGTTATTTTTAAATATTGGGGTTGATGTAGGTTCAGCCCAGGAGCTTCTCGAAATCACAGAGATAGGTTTAAGTAAGTCTAACGATCCCACTTTGGCCCGACGTGAAATTCATGAGTTGGTGGTTGAAAGAGTAACTCTTAAGCAAATATCTGAAATGATCGGCGACAAAAAGGTTCAAAAGAACCTTCAATTAATAAAAACCAAAATCCTAAAGGATTCGGGTAAATATATTCTGTTGTATAATCACGGCAAGATTGAAAGTACAAATCTAGGTAAACAGATGAGTGTCAGCATGAAGTTTTCATTAATGAATCTTAAAAAACTTTTACTCGAACGAGGACTTCTGTATGAACACGAAGGTCCGCCGGTGGTCCTTCCTATGATTTCTATAATTGATAAGCCCCACTTAACAGCCTATCGATGGTGGGTGCCAGAGGTAGAAAAAAATAAGAGTGGGGTATTGCAGCAAAAAATTAGTAGTTTTTATCGTGAGCTAGGGTTACGACTGGCGAATAACGGATTTTATTTAAAAAATCCCCTTTCAACCGGAGAGAAAAACTTAATTCCACAGGTCTATCAGCTCGATACTCTTAGAATGGAAGACTACTTTTTTTTAGGAGAATTTTTCAAAAGTCAGTTGGTAGTTAAGGGAGAAATTCGAATAGAAAACAATTCCGAGAAGACGGAGGCCTTTCGCATTCAGGTGAGGGCAACCGCTTTACATACTGGCAATGGTCGGGTTGTAGCTGAAATAACCAGAACTATAGATACCGAGCCGGGAGCTTTTGAGAGAGTGGTGGGTTCAAAACTGGATTCTGGTTTAGCTGAGGTTGCCGGTGATTTAGCGGCTCAACTTAAGGAAGCCTGGCAGCGGGGTACTTTTGGTGCTCGGCTGGTTAAACTGACTCTTCGAGGTGATATTTCCTATGGAAATGTAAATAAATTTCGAGAGTTGATTCAGACAAAGGTCACTGATATTAAATCAATTCGTGAGCGTGCGTTTGACGCCCAATCTGTAACGTTTGAGGTGGACACCACTGTCAGCAGTGAAAGTCTAGGCGAGCGACTTAGCCGAATAGGTACAGAGGGACTGAAATTACAACTAGACAACGTGAATAATGAATCGATCGAAATAAAAATGACTGGCACATAAGTCTCAACAAGGATAAAATAGCAACATGAGCCAAAGCAAAAAATTTGTCATGCTGTTGTTGGGTCTAGCTCTGACCTCATGTTCTATATGGCAGCGGCGGTCGGCAGTTAGTTCACAACCAGGTCCGATGGAAAAAAACGTACCTACTGAAGCCCGAGAGGATAGTCCCAGAAAGCGCATCATGGTGCTGCCTTTTATAGATGTTTCTGGCGTGCGCTCGGCCTCTGGTGGACCTAATCAACAGCTGACACTCTCTGCCAGGAGCGCTCTCGTAAGTTGGCTGAGTAGTACTGAGAGATTTGTGATCGTTAACAATGATGATTTTCCGAAAGACATTTCTCAGTTTTTAAATAACTTTCAATATGATGTTGAGTCCATGGCGAAGATTGCCAATGGCATGGGAATAGCTGCTATTATTGAAACCAAAATTTTAGAGATACATGCCAAAAAGTTGGGTAATGACATCGGAGTGTTTCGAAAAATAGGCGCCCAGGTTAATGGGAGAATTCAAATTCGAATTGTATCTGCTAAAAATGGCAAAGAACTTTTGAGCACCGTCAAAGAAGCCCAGATTCAATCTACCTCTACGAGAATTGGTGAGCAGACACCGTCTAATCGTGATTTACTCGACGATCCCAAACTTGTAGGCGACGTTGTCATAAAGGCCTTAAAGTCGACCATTCGTCCTATGGCTCAATCGATTGATAAGCTATCTTGGGAAGGGCGAGTAGCACTCGTAAAGGGCGACCAGTATTACATTAACGCCGGAAGGCTTTCGGGTCTGCAAATTGGCGATGTCTTAAAAGTGACGGAGGAGAGCCAAGAGGTTTATGATCCTGACTCTGGCATTTTTATCGGGCATGTACCAGGTCGAATGAAAGGGACCGTCGAGCTTGTTAGTTATTTTGGTAAAGATGGGGCCATCGCCGTCCTTCATTCAGGCGCTGGTATCAATGAAAATGATAGAATAGAGCTCTATTAGTACGGATTTTAGTCTAGAACGGTCGGCGATCTTTCTTTTTTAATCAAAATTATTTTGTTCAAGAAATAGAATTCCGATAAGAAAACATGTTTAGAAATCAAACCGTAAAAGATGTGATGAACAAAAAGATTGTGACGGTTGAGTCTGATATAAGCATCTGGCAGGCTACCAATAAAATGCGCACCTCAAACGTCGGTTGCGTAGTGGTTTTAGAAGACAAGAACATTGTGGGAGTTTTTTCTGAACGTGATTTGGTGTCAAAAGTACTCCCAAAGCGGTATGATGTAGATAAAACCAAAGTATCAGAAGTGATGACGTCTCCCGTGATAACGGTGACGGCTGATCTTTCACTCTCCGATGTTGTTTATATAACAGCCACCAGGTACATTCGACATCTACCCGTATTGAGCGACAGTGGTAAATTGGTGGGCATGGTTAGTATGCGTGATTTATTGTATCTAATAGTCAATCAGCTCTTAAAAGAGAACTACCTACAGATTAAAACCGGCACTTAGTGCTAATAAAAAAAGCAAAAACTGGTTGAAGCGACTGGAATCGAACCAGCGACCTCTTGCATGTCAAGCAAGCGCTCTAACCAACTGAGCTACGCCTCAACAATTAAAACTTTTTCAAAACTATCAGCAGAAAAGCTGCATTGCAACAATAAAAAAACCCGATGGATGGAATCGGTGCGAAATGCTACTAAATCCGTGGCACACACTTTGCTTTTACAAAACATTAGAAAACATTAAAAAGCATTGGAATCGAAATATAAATTTAAATTTCCGGGGAGGAAAACAAAATGAATCTGAAAATATTAACGGGAACTTTAGTTCTCTTAACTGCTGTCGCAAGTTTTGCGGAAGAATCACAAACGACAGCTCCTGCACCAGTGGCTCCAGTTGCTATTGAAACAACACCTAGCGAAGGCCAAACCTCAGCGCCAGTGGCAACGGTCGCACCGGAAGCTAAGAAAAAAGCTTGGAAGGTCGCCCTTAGTTCAAGAGCTCTTTACCCACGAGTCGCTGCCGATAATGGCACTGGTGCCGTGGTAAACCGAAATCGCTTTACCTTCGGTTACAATTTGGGACCCGCCACAGTAGCCATCAAGCCAACTTGGACTAACACCTATAATGTGGACACTGAAGTCTCTAAAGTTTCTGCTGGCGATTTGATTTTAGAAGTCTCTAAACCAGGTATCACCCTAAATCATGATTGGAGTCTAACTACAACTGGCAGATATTATCTTCCTACAAGTGAGTCTTCGCGCTTACTGGCATCAAATGGAATGGCCTTTTTGGATCTTTTTTTTACTCGCCCCTTGGGCACTCGCCTTACAGGTATTATTGAAGGTACCTATACGAATTCTTTCCAGGCGCATAGAACGGCCTACCAAGTAAAGGATGCAAAGCTGACTAAAGTTATTGGAAAACCAAGTAGTAAACCTGCAGATAATTTACCGGCAGATCAGGTTAACACTATCGATGGTAATGCCAGGTATGACATGTCTCACTTAGTTGGTCTTGAATATAAAATAAATAAAAAATGGGCCTTTGTTCAACTGTTGTCCTACGCTAATGGATACAAGTATAGCGATCGCGGCCAAAGTGTTCCTTCAAACAGCAGTGATGTTTTTTCGGTTACGAGTTATTTTACATTTCAAGCGGCTGAAAAAGTCGGATTTGAAATGGGGTTAAATCAGGATAGAAATAGCGAATCTCGAGCCGCACAGCCTAGGTATACTTATATGGCCGACGCTGAATCTGAATACTATCTATTGGCTAACATTAGCCTTTAATGAAGTGGATAAGATTTCTCTTATCGACCTCGCTCTTAATTTCTAGTTATTGGATTCTTAACAGTCACTGGGGGAACCTACCCCCGGTGATGAAAATTTTAGACCCCTTTAACGGTCTTTGGGTCAACGGCGATAAGAATGAAAAATTTCGGGATTTGCGCTTAGACGGTCTTATCGAACCCGCTTCGGTGCATTTTGATGACCATTTTATTCCCCACATATCCTCTCAAAACGAGAGTGATCTTTATTTTGCACAGGGCTTTATCACAGCAAGGGATCGTCTGTGGCAAATGGAAATCCAATCGCGTGTTGCAGAAGGTTCACTTTCTGAAATTTTTGGCGCGCGAACGATAGACTCCGATCGCTTTTTTATTCGCTCAGGATTAAGAGATGCCGCCCTTAAGTCCCACGAAAAAATGCTCAGTGATCCCATTACAAAACAGGCTGTCGAAGCCTATGCGCTTGGTGTTAATGCTTATATTTTGCCTCTTGCTTACCGGGACTATCCACCTGAGTATAAAATATTTAATCTGAAGCCCCGACGCTGGCGCTCGATCTATTCTGCATACATAGTTAAAATGATGGATTTCACTCTGACGGGTAAAAGTTCTGACGCAAAGATGTCACGTAACTTGACCCGATATCCCTATAAAAAACTTTTAGAAATCTTTCCAGAGTTGCCCTACTTTTCAACTCCGTTTGAGTATATCAATGGCGATATTAAAAAAAATTCTGATAATCAGTCCGATTTTACTCCTGATATTTTCTCTGTTGAAGAGCTGGGAAGGTACGTTGAACCGGAGCGGGGGAATGGCAGCAACAACTGGGCCGTAAGCGGTAAAAAAACTGCCACGGGTTTCCCTATTATCGCCAATGATACGCATCTCACTTACCGACTTCCCAATCTATGGTACGAGATACAACTGACAACCCCTACGCAAAATGTTTACGGAGTGAGTATTCCGGGAACTCCCGGAATAACTTTAGGATTCAATAAAAATCTGGCGTGGGCAGTTACTAATGCGACTGCGGACACTTTTGATTGGTATCAGGCTAACGCCAGGGCAGGTCACCAGATTGGTTATGAAATTAAAGTTAGAGATACAGGTGTTTTAAGAGAGAGCTTTGCCCAAACGCCATTGGGACCCGTGGTCTATGAAAAACAGGATAATGTATTTAATGATAGTCTTGTTAGAGGTTTCGCTCTTAAGTGGCAGGCCCAAGAGGCCAGCAATGAACAGGGAGTTTTTTTGCGACTTAACCGAGCAACTAGTTATCATGAGTGCTTGGAACTTTTAAAAAACTATTTGTCACCCTCACAAAATTTTATTTGCGCTGATCGCTTTGGAAAAATGGGAATCATTCACACAGGTAAAATTCCAATTAAAAGATCGGGGCAGGGTAGCTATGTCATGGATGGCAATAAAACAAACAATACGTTTCAAGAATTTATTCCGTTTCTTGAGTTGCCGAGATCTGAGAATCCAAAATCAAATTTTGTTTTTTCGGCCAATCAGAATCCGGCAACAAAAGAATATCCCTATTATTTAGGTAATGAGCACGCTTCAAACTATAGGGCACGCAAAATTAAAGAAAACCTAGCCGTCTCAAATAAAATAACACCTCAGGATATGATGAATCTGCAAAATGACGTTGTGGGGATTTTGCCGCGAGATCTACGCGCTCGCGTAGTAAAGGCAATTGGTGTTTCAAAACCACAGTTTAGTTTGGCGCTGCAAGCTCTAAAAGACTGGGATTATTCGTACCAAACCAACTCCATTGGTGCTGCAATTTTTTGGACTTGGTTTAAGACATTTGAAGAAATAGTTTGGCAAAAAAAACTGGGTGATAGAAAAAATTACGAATGGCCCGTGGCCGAGACACTGGCTTATTTAGTGTTGCAAAATCCGAAGGCTGAGTGGTTTGATGCTTTAGACAGTCAAATAACAGAGGCTTTTAATCAGGCCTGCTTCAAATTACTTACTGAGTTTGGCAGCGATATTCAAAATTGGCAGTGGGGGAAGGTAAGACCCACTAACTTTCCGCACAATGCTAAAATTCCCGGATTTTCACGTGATAATTTAAATGTTTGGGGGGATGAGTTCACGTTATTTAGTAATAAAGGAAATCATGGTCCAGTTTACAAAGCTGTGATCGCTTTAGGTGTTAAGCCTAGCGCTTGGATGATTTTGCCAGGAGGCCCATCGGGAAATCCTTTTAATAAAAATTACAGTTTAAATATGAATGACTGGGGCAAGGGAAATTTCAGAAAAGTAAATTATTATAGCAATATGAGTGAAGTTCCTAAAAATAGAAACCTTAAATTACAACCCGCGGGGAGAAAATGATGGCAGTCCTTTTAGGATTAGTTTTTGGATTTTTATTTGCTTCTTTGCAGAAGGCTTTAGTCGCTTCTTTTTTCGTGGTGTTTAGTCTTTGGCTTATTTCAGTCATGATTATTGATTTAGCCTATGGGTATTCGGTAGGACCCGTACTTGTTAATATGTTGGGTATAAAGTATTTGGCTTTAGTCTATCTGATCAGCAGTATCATTCCGGCACTCATTGCTGGACTTAGTAGTTGGGTAAGTTTTAGTTTTAAGAAACTATTCTGAGACAGACGACGCTTTTTTCAACCGCCCGTGATGGGCGCACTAAAAACTAATTCGAAGTAATATAGGTTTTTGCCGGTAGATATTTGAGTGGGTCGGTCGCCTGTTTATCTCGACGAATTTCAAAATGGAGATGAATGCCGGTGGCGTTTCCGGATCTGCCAATGATCCCTAGGATCTGTCCTCGTTCAATTTTCTGTCCGTTTTTAACACTGATACGCGAAAGGTGAGAATAAAGAGTGGCCCAATGGCCGTCTAGATCCACAATAATCATTTTGCCATAACCCTTGAAGCCGTTCCCTGCATAAACGACATGTCCATCATGTGAAGCGCGAATGGAGCTACCACGGGGGGCTGAGATATCAATTCCCAAATGAGGTCTTCTCTTTCCTAAACTAAAGGTCTGGGTAACTTTGCCGTTAAACACTGGCCACGTGACGTCAAAGGCAGATGGGGTGTCACTATATTCATAGGACTCATCAGTGACATGGGGAGTGACCATCTCTCCTGGTCCACGAAAATTTTGGCAACCGAGAGAGAGCGAGACGCTAATAAATAGGAAAGTCCTTACACAAATCACTGACATCTTTTTTAATCCTAGCATGAACTGAGTCTTCATTTAAGTGTTTAAGTGCCTTAGCAATCCAAAGTCCTATGACTTTCATTTGGGATTCCTTCATTCCCCTAGTCGTTAAGGCAGGCGTACCTATACGAATGCCTGAGGTAACAAAGGGACTCAGTTTTTCGTTCGGCACAGTGTTTTTATTTACTGTGATGCCACATTTATCCAATGTAATTTCGGCATCTTTACCGGTAATGTTTTTATTTGATAGATTAACTAAAATCAAGTGGTTATCAGTGCCCCCAGTGACTAAATCAAAACCCTCACTCAAAAGAGATTCTGCTAAGACCCTGGCATTCTTAATGATTTGTTCTGAATAAGTTTTAAATTCGGGCTTTAGAGCCTCACCGAAGGCCACGGCCTTGGCGGCAATGACATGCTCTAAAGGACCACCTTGAATACCAGGAAATATTTTGGAATTCACTTTTTTGGCATTGGCATCGCTGCAAAGAATGAGTCCACCTCGCGGGCCGCGAAGCGTTTTATGAGTGGTGCTGGTTGTGTAATCCGCATAAGGAATGGGGGACATGTGTAGTCCTGCCGCCACCAAACCGGCAAAATGCGCCATGTCGACCATGAGTGTTGCACCAACTTCGTCTGCGATTTCCTTAAATTTAGCGAAATCGAGAGGGCGGGGATAGGCGCTATAGCCGGCAATGAGCATTTTTGGCTTAGCTTCGCGTGCCTTGGCTAAAATGGTATCGTAGTTCAAGCGATCGGTTTTTGAGTCAAGCGAATAAGAAACCACTTTAAATAAAAATCCGCTAAAATTAACCGGCGAACCATGAGTGAGGTGCCCACCGTGGGAGAGATCCATACCCATAATAGTGTCACCGGGTTGACATACCGTCAGGTATACGGCCATGTTGGCTTGCGAGCCAGAATGAGGTTGAACATTGGCATGCTGACAGTCAAAAAGTTTTTTAGCTCTATCGATAGCGATTTGCTCGATATGATCGACGTATTCACAGCCTCCGTAATACCTTTTACCGGGATAACCCTCGGCATACTTATTAGTTAAAACTGAACCTTGTGCATCCATTACCGCTTGAGACACATAATTTTCAGAGGCAATCATTTCTAAGCCAAACATTTGTCGTTCTTTTTCTTTAGCGATAAAGCCAGCTATTTCTGGATCCTGTTTTGTCAAACTCAACATGTCAGCTCCCTTTTTCTGATTTTTTTTGGGGGTTTGAAGAAATTTTTGTGACTCTTTGTTCATGTCTTCCGCCAGCAAATTCTGTTTTCATAAAAGTTTCAAGAATACCGTGCGCTAAATTTGTTGAAATAAGACGGGCGCCAAAACACAGCACGTTGGCATTGTTATGTTCGCGCGCGAGCTTTGCCGTCTCTTCATTCCAGCAAAGTGCGGCCCGAATGTGGGAATATTTATTAGCGCGCATACTCATACCCTGACCTGAACCGCAAATCAAAACGCCTAAATCACTTGGAGTTTTGATTTCTCTCACAAGTATATCCGCAAAATCCGGATAGTCGACTGAAGCTTCAGAGTGGGGGCCTAAGTCGACCCATTCAAATTGGGGAGAGTTATTAATGAAAAAAGTCTTAAGGCTAAGTCCCGCATGATCAGAAGCAATAAAAATGGTTTTTTTCATATTTATTTTTTTCTTATATTTTTGAAAATATCAAACTGGCATTTGTGCCGCCAAAGCCAAAACTATTATTCATAACGTGAAGGAGTTTCTTTTCACGAGCCACCCCTGGCACATAATCGAGATCGCAACCTTCGCCAGGATTATCCAAATTTAGCGTGGGTGGGACAATTCCTGTTTCAAGGGCCTTTATAGCAAAAATACTTTCAATGCTTCCTGCGCCACCTAAAGTATGTCCTGTCATACTCTTTGTGCTGCTGACCCAAACTGATTTCGCGGCATTTCCAAAAACACCTTTAATAGCTTGGCTCTCGATTTCATCTCCCATTGGAGTACTGGTTCCATGCGCATTGATGTAACCCACTTGGTCCGCATTTATTTGGGCATCACTGAGAGCAGAATACATAGCGCGTACAGCCCCTTCGCCGTTGGGAGTGGGGCTGGCAATATGATAGGCGTCGCTTGATGCTCCGTATCCTGTAATTTCCGCGTAAATTTTCGCGCCTCTTTGCGAAGCTCTTTCATAATCCTCTAAAACCAAAACGGCACCGCCTTCAGCCATAACAAACCCGTCGCGGTCTCTGTCCCAGGGACGAGAGGCCTTTTGGGGATTATCGTTTCGGGTCGAGAGCGCTTTCATGGCATTAAAACCGCTGACAGCAGTCGGACAAATGGTGGATTCAACGCCTCCCGCTATCATAGCTTCACACTTACCATAGCGAATATAATTAAAGGCCTCACCAATCGAATGGGCACCTGTCGCACAAGCAGATGTCACACTGTAAGAGGGTCCCTTGACTCCGAACTGGATACTTATATGTCCCGAAGCCAGATTAGTAATTACGCCCGGAATAAAAAAAGGCGTTACTCTTGACGGTCCTCGTTCGAGTAAGCGTTTGTGCTGTTCCTCGATCATAGGTAGCCCGCCCATGCCTACACCAACAAAGCAGCCAATACGAGGGGCGTTTTTTTCGGTAATATCAAGACTGCTATCCTGAAGCGCCATCTTTGCGCTAGCCAGAGCAAAATAAACAAAACGGTCCATTTTTTTTTGCTCTTTTTTAGAAACGTACTGATCCAGATCAAAATTTTTAACTTCGCCAGCAATTTTGACATCATAGTTTGAAGTATCAAATGTTGTAATAGGGCCAATGCCAGATTTACCGTTAGTAGCGTTTTGCCAGCTATCGAAAACGCTATTACCGAGAGGGGTCACCATACCCATCCCGGTCACTACTACTCTTCGCTCATGAATAGTGCGTTTTTGAAAAACGTTAGACAACTTTACCTTTGCCTGACAAATACTTTACCACATCTGAAACGGTTTTAAGTCTCTCTGCGTCTTCGTCAGGAATTTCAATGTCGAACTCTTCTTCCATTGCCATAATCAGTTCGACGATATCAAGGCTATCAGCACCAAGATCATCGATGAACGACGCTTCTGGTTTAATTCTCTCCGCATCAACGCCCAATTGCTCGACGATGATATCCTTAATTTTAGGATTTAATGCTGCCATCATAGTTTTCCTCCGTACTTTCTGTTTGTTTACATATACAAACCACCGTTAACACGGATGGTTTGACCTGTAATATAATTTGATTCATCACTTAATAAAAACGCGACTGCATAGGCGACATCCAAGGCACTTCCTAAAGTTTGCATTGGGATTTCGCCTATAATAGTTTCTTTTTGTTTTAAACTTAGCTGTTCTGTCATTTCGGTAACAATGTACCCTGGCGCTACACAATTAAGTCTAATGTTACGTCCCGCCATTTCTCTTGCGACAGATTTTGTAAAAGCCTCCACGCCGGCTTTAGAGGCGGCATAATTAGCCTGACCAGGATTGCCCATTTCTCCCACGACACTTGTGATATTTACGATCGAGCCTTTTTTTGCCTTTAACATGGGTTTTAAAACAGATTTCGTAGTCAAAAAAGTGCCTCTTAAATTAGTAGAGATTACCTTATCAAAGGAATCTGTTTTCATCATCAACAGTAGCATGTCTTCGGTGACTCCCGCGTTGTTGACTAAGCCGTCAACGGTTGTCATCTTTGAAAAAATATTTACAAAACCGGCTTTAATCGACTCTTCGTTTGTGATATCCATCTGTAACGCAAAATGGTTTGAACCCTCAAGATCACTCAAAACCTCTTGAGCTTTTTTTTCGTTATTCGAATAAGTAATGGCAACTCGCGCGCCACGAGCTGCAAGAATTCGCGCGATGCCCGCACCGATTCCCCGGCTAGCGCCAGTAACCACTATGTTTTTATTTTTTAAACCACTTAAGAAACTCAAAGTTTAGCCTTACTTTCCAAGGTTTTAAGCTCTTCAATTGTGTGCATATTGAATGTTTTAAAGTGGGTACTGTCAATTTTTTTTATGAGTCCCGAAAGCACTTGTCCAGCACCCAACTCCAAAATGTGATTTACCCCTAACTCTCGCATTCGAGTTATGCATTGTGTCCATAACACTGTGCCTGAAATTTGCTTAATTAACTTGCTCCTGATTAATTCAGCCTCTTGCGATTCTTTGGCATCAATGTTTTGTACAATGGGAATCTTGGATTTTTGAAATTTTAGGCCGTTTAGTATCAAAGTCATTTTCTCTTCGGCGGGCTTCATCAAACTACAGTGAAACGGGGCAGAAACTTTTAACTCAATAAACTTAATTCGCTTAAGGGGAGGATCAAATAACTCGGGTTTAAAATTTTCTCTTAACCAATCAGCAGCTTTTTTACTTCCACTAATAACTACCTGCCCGGGACAATTAAAGTTGGCGGCTTCCAGGGGACTAAAACCTGATTCGCTTTCTGCCCACGTGCATAGTTTTTTGACTTGCTCGTCGTCGGGTCCGAGCACTGCCAGCATAGCTCCCACACCTTCAGGGACTGCCTCTTGCATGGCCTTTCCACGTTCGTGAACGGCAAAGATGGCATCGGCAAAAATAATTGTTCCTCCTGCGAGGGCCGCTGAATACTCACCGACCGAGTGTCCGGCTAAATAAGAAAACCTTAAATCTGTAGTCTCTTTAATGGCTTCAGAATAACAGTGTGACACTAGAACGAGTGCGGGCTGGGTATTTTCGGTAAGTGAAAGGGAAGATTCATCTCCATCGAAACATAATTTTTTAAAATTTATTTTAACTGAATCGCTAGCTTCCTCAAAAAATCTTTGTGTCGATTTAAAGTTATCAAACAGGAATCTTCCCATTCCAATGTGCTGACTACCTTGCCCGGGAAAAACTGCTGCCCACATGATTTATCCTAATATTTAAACAAGGCACTGCCCATGGTTAACCCAGCGCCAAAAGCGGTGAGCATGACGTTTTGCCCGCGCTTAATGCGGCCATCGCGTATGCCTTCGTCTAAAGCGACGGGTATTGTTGCTGCTGAAGTGTTGCCGACTTTGGCAATGTTGATAATGACTTTTTCGAGTGGGAATTCAAAGTGTTTTGCGACTGATTCTAAAATACGAATGTTGGCTTGATGAGGAATTAACCAATCAACATCCTTTACAGACATTTTGTTTTCTTGGAGCACAGACTCGCTCATTTCAGTCATGGAACGAACGGCATGTTTAAAAATTTCGCGGCCTTTCATACGTACAAATTGCAGACCCTCATCTAAAACTCTTTGGGAAAAAGGCAGCTTTGAACCGCCTGCCGGAAGCACAAACAAATCACCGACGCTGCCGTCAGCGCCTAAACGGTGGCTATAGACGCTTGAGTCTTGATCTTTATC
>Ga0163151_10003110_pt1 | contig 24358 bp, 19 predicted proteins | sample OliLakLV19MP5IB2_FD_145596 | JGI IMG/M metagenome (GOLD analysis project Ga0163151, IMG submission 145596) | Freshwater microbial mat bacterial communities from Lake Vanda, McMurdo Dry Valleys, Antarctica - Oligotrophic Lake LV.19.MP5.IB-2 | ecosystem: Environmental > Aquatic > Freshwater >...
GAATAACACATAATTTTGAATACCTTTTAACAATAAATAAACCATAAAAATGAAAAACAAAACAACAAAACTAACTGCATTACTCTTGTTGGGCATAGGCTTCAATCAAGGTTATGCACAACAAGCAACTACCGCCTCAGGCGGAGATGCTTCGGGTAGCGGAGGCTCGGTAGCGTACTCCGTTGGGCAAATTGTTTACACCACTAACACTGGTTCAAACGGTTCGGTAGCGCAAGGTGTACAGCAACCCTACGAAATTTCAATAACAACAGGCTTGGTAGAAACTGGGATTAATCTCAATTTATCTGCCTATCCCAATCCAACAACAAATTATTTGATGTTGCAAATTGATAATTATGATAAGGCTTTATCGTATCAGCTTTACGACATCAGCGGAAAACTGTTAGAAAGTAATACCATAGTTGCAAACTCCACAACCATAAAAATGGAACAACTAGCAACGGGCAATTATTTTTTAAAAGTAACCCAAAATAACGCATTAGTAAAAACATTTAAAATCATTAAAAAATGAAAAAAATGAAAAAGATAATTACAATTTTAGCAGCAGTATTACTTACTGCGAGTGTGTTTGCTCAAGCACCACAAAAAATGAGCTATCAAGCAGTAATACGCGATGCAAGTAACGCCTTAGTAACAAGCACACCTGTAGGTATGCAAATAAGTATATTACAAGGCAGCCCAACAGGTACTGCTGTATATGTTGAAACCCAAACGCCATCAACTAATACTAATGGTTTAGTAAGTTTAGAAATAGGAACAGGAACAATTGTAACAGGTACATTTGCAAGTATTAACTGGGCAACTGGACCATACTTTATTAAAACAGAAACCGATCCATTGGGAGGAACAGCTTATACCATTGCAGGCACTAACGAATTAATGAGTGTGCCGTATGCTTTGTTTTCGGCTAATGGAACACCTGGAGCGAATGGGGTTGATGGAACAAACGGTTTGCCAGGAGTTGATGGAACAAACGGTTTACCAGGTGTTGATGGAACAGATGGAACAGATGGAACAAATGGAATTGATGGAGCAGTTGGTGCAACAGGTGGTTACCCTGTTCACACCATAGGCGAAAGTTACGGTGGCGGTATAGTATTTTATGTATATGATGGTGGGCAACATGGTTTAATAGCTGCCACTGCCGACCAAAGTACAGGTATTAGATGGTATGGGGGTACATATACGTATACACGTGCCAGAGCAGATGGCATTGGTGCTGGGTTAAAAAACACCGCCATAATTATTGCTAATCAAGGACCAGTTGACGGCGCTGCTTTTGCAGCAACTGTTTGCAATGAATATTCAGTTACAGTAAGCGGAGTAACTTATGGCGATTGGTATTTACCATCAAAACACGAGTTAAATTTATTGTATTTGCAAAAAACCGTGGTTGGAGGTTTTGCTAGTGCGTACTATTGGAGTTCCAGCGAGCTCGATAACGTCACCGCATGGCTACAGCACTTCGGCGCTGGCAACCAGGCCAGCAACGTTAAGACCAACACGGTCTATGTGCGGGCTGTTCGGGCTTTTTAACTATTTATCAATTTAACAATTTAAATTGTCTGAACCATGATTTTTAGGATTAAATGATGAATAGGATTTGAAAAAGAGTCATTCAAACAATCTTTTAATCAAGTAAATCGTGGTTCAGACAATTTATAGTTCAGACAATTTAAATAAATGCAATACGAAGACATTACAAAAAGAATAATTGCTTCTGCAATGCGGGTGCATTCAGCCTTGGGGAATGGTTTTCAGGAAGTTATTTATCAAAGAGCAATGGAAATAGAAATGCCTTTTGAAAATTTATCGTTCAAAAGAGAAATGGAAATGCCTATATTTTACAGAGCTGAACAAATAGGAACACGTAGGGTAGATTTTTTTGTTGAGGAAAAAATTATGACTGAGCTAAAAGCAATTATAAAACTCGAAGATGTTCATTTAGCACAAGCGTTAAATTACCTTGAGGCATATAATATGGAAGTTGGCTTGCTGATTAATTTCGGTGCAAAGAGTTTAGAGTTTAAACGCCTTCACAATAAAAAGTACATTCCAACAAATCCTTAAATTGTTTGAACAATGATTTTTAGGTTTAAATAATGAGCAGGATTTGAAAAAGTGTAATTTAAACAATCCTTAAATCATGTAAATCACGGTTCAGACAATATTTGAAGCCTACTTTAATTGCCGAAGCAATAAACGCAATACCGCCAATGCTATTGCATTTGAGATAGACTATGAAAGTAATTTGATTACACTTTGCGAAGAATTAAACAACGGCACGTATCAAATTGGTAGGTCAATTGCATTTATTGTAAATAAACCGGTAAAACGAGAAATATTTGCAGCCGATTTTAGAGATATTTCTGGAGAACCAGCATTTGAGCGAACACGAATAAAAATAGAAAGTGGTGACGAACTGGAATTTGATGCTGAAGAAGATGACAGATACGGAAAAAAGGCTGTTAGAATATTTTATGATGGACGCAAACCACTTGATAGATTTGCGGTTTTACCGAATTGGGAAAGCAAAATTGCACTATTAGTAAAGTTCACCGTTACAAACAAATAAATCGATACAATAATTATTTATTCGGTTGTACAGACGTGCTACAGCACAGCGCAGCGTCTAGACGGCCGAGGGGATTTTATTTACGTTATGATTTTTTTAGGACCGCCCGGGATTCCTAGCATCGAAGCAATTAATCGTATCTTTGCAACATGCAATTAGATAATGCCATTCAAGAAAGTTTAAAGAACCTTGGGATTAATGCTCTCAACGAGATGCAACAATCCATGTTAAAAGAATATGATGAGAAAGACGAACTTATTCTTTTATCACCTACAGGCTCCGGAAAAACCTTGGCTTTTCTTTTGCCATTGATTAACCAACTGAATCCTAAAATTCAAAATAAAGTACAGGCACTTGTGTTGGCTCCATCGAGAGAACTGGCTTTGCAAATAGAATCCGTTTTTAAAAGTCTAAAAACCGGTTTTAAGGTAAATTGCTGCTATGGTGGACATCCAATGAGCATCGAAAAAAATAATTTACAACATCCGGCCGCAGTTATTATTGGAACTCCGGGAAGAATGACCGATCATATTGAAAGAAAAAATTTACTACTTGACGGAATCAATACATTGGTTATTGATGAATTTGATAAATCGTTGGAATTTGGTTTCGAAGAGGATATGAAATATATCATTTCTCAATTACCGAATCTAAAAAAGAAAGTAATGACATCTGCTACGCATGCAATTGAAATTCCTGATTTCGTTGGATTACAAAATGCGGCAACACTTAATTTTCTTCATACAAAAGAAAAAGAATCGAAGCTGGTAGTAAAAAAGGTAGTTGAAGATAAATCTATTCTAGATACTTTGTTTCAATTGACTTGTACACTTGGAAGCGGCTCTACACTTGTGTTCTGTAACTTCAAGGAAAAAGTAGAGGAAGTAAGCAAATATTTAAATGAACGTGGACTTGTTACCGATTATTTTCATGGTGGGCTCGAGCAACAAGACAGAGAAAAGGCATTGATCAAATTTAGAAACGGATCAGTAAATATTCTGGTTACTTCTGATCTTGCTTCACGCGGATTAGATATTCCGGAAATAAAAAATATTATTCACGTACAACTTCCACCACACGAAGATGCTTTTATTCATCGCAATGGAAGAACTGCAAGAATGAATGCTGAAGGAATGGCATTTATACTTGTCGAAAAAAATGAATCGTACCCAGCTTATATAGATAGAAAGATAGAAGCATTTGAAGTAAATTCAAAAGCTCCTCTTCCTAATCCTCCCGAATGGGCAACACTTTATTTCGGTAAAGGGAAAAAAGACAAACTCAATAAAGTTGACCTAGTGGGATTTCTAGGTCAAAAAGGAGGATTAAATAAAGATGAGATTGGTTTGCTTGAAGTAAAAGACTATTTTAGTTATGCAGCCATTAAAGCATCCAAACTAAATACGGTACTTGGTAAAATTCGCAATGAGAAAATCAAGAACAAGGCGACGAAGATTGAGTTGTGTAAATAATATTGCGTTGCTCGTTGCTTAGGCAACTCATTGTTTGGTTCCCACGGATTACGCTGATATCACAAATTTGTTTCGTCACTACTTACCTTCGGGTGATTGCATTTCACAGATTAGCAATCGCTACGCGACTGCATCCTTGAAGTATTATTTGCAGCATGGGCAAGCTGAGAATATGTTTTCAACAAGTGGCATCAGCGTAATCCGTGGGAATGATTTTGCTAAGCGCAGCGCAGCAAGAAAAACCCTTATTCCCCCACAGGATTATGAAAGAAAAAAATCTTTCCTGTTCCATCATCCATGATTGCATCAGGTGCATCCAACCAGAGGTTTCCCCAGTTTGCATTAGACATTAATTTTATATCGGATGCGGTTTTTTTATCATAGTAGTTATACAACTGACTTGACTGATCGAAGAAGAACATAAAATGTCTGTCATCCATAAACATAATTGATTCGGGCTTAGATGTTCCCAAACCCGGGAAGATTGCATCTATTTTATATGCCTTCGCCGTTTTATTAGCGGGTTTATATAAAAAGCAACTGTCATTTTTTATAAAACATAATGCCTGCATATCTGCCAGATACACGGATGCATCAATGCGATTGAATTTTACTCCCGGAAATACATCCTTGATTGTTTGTTCTGAAGCATCTACGGTTTTAGTTGTGTTATTATACTTCTTTACCTTATTTCCATAGAAGAAATAGGTAGTGCCTTCGTAAAACAATGCATCATCCATTCCCGTGGTTGGTAATCCTGCAAAAAATGTTTTGTTGATAGGTCGAGGATAATCGTTGAACCAGGTAGCATTAGAAATATCGAAAGGAATAAATAATGTGTTGCTTAATTCTTCGTATTGTTTTCTATCCACTTTGTTTACCGTTTTAGGGTAAACAATCATGGATACTCTTCTGTTTGTTTGACGACCTTCTTCCGTTTCATTATCTCCTATAGGTTCGGTTTCTCCGTATCCCTTTGTATTAAATACAATTGTTTTATCCTTCAACCTATTTTGCAAATAATCTTTTACGGCATTTGATCTGTTTTTTGAAAGGGTCATATTCATTTCATCGGAACCAACATTATCGGTATGGCCCGAAACATCAATAGATTTTATGGATGCTCCGTTTAATGTGTTCACCAGTGAATCAATAGATAAAAGCGCCAATGGTTTTAATTCATAAGAACCCACATCAAACAACAACGAAGAATTTAAAGTAACCTGTATTACAGATCCGATGGCTGCAATTGCATCAATGTCGGCACCGGGCCATGTGCCTTTACAGGCACCTTTTAAATCAGTTAATTTTACATAGTAGAATACTTCTCCTGGTTGCACAAAATCTTTGATGTCGACCTCTGCTCTTCCACCATTTATTTCTCCTACTTTGATCCAGTTTGTTCCGTCTTTAGAGATTTCAAGCTGAGTAGGTTCAATCTCTGATCCTACTTCAAAAATATATAAATCAGGACCATCAATGTCGGTTAAAGCGTTGTCTTTAAATCTAACGGTAATACTTCCACCACATCCCAAGGTAAAAAACCCCTTACGGGTTTCGATATTATAATTGGCTTCGCCCAATACAATTTGCGCCGTTCCTCCATTTGCTGTTGATTTAGGATCACCTTCAGCATACTCGACTAATACATCTGCAAAAGATATTTTTCCATTGGGCATATAAACAAACCCGCCATGACCATCTTTATAAATTGCTTGTGAAGATGTTTGTGCATTTAAAATGGAAGCTGAAACAAAAGCTAAAACAAGTGGAATTAATTTTCGCATAGGTAATGTTTGGTGTTTAAATATAACGAACCTTCGTTAATTATGGTATGCAAATATGGTGCCGATAGACATGGATGGCCTATATGCGGCCCGGGGTGATCCTGACGCTTCAGTCAGGACAAGAGCGATATCCTTTTTTAATACTTCACGCTATTAAGACTTTTCGTAGCCGTTTGTAGCGACTGGCGATCGCCCGTCGTTTTCTTTAGCAAGATGGAGCCCTCTAGTAAAACAACCTCCAAAAAACATTTAGCGTAAAACGGGCAAAGCCGCCTAAAAGCACTTTGTGCTATTCAAAGTTTAAACTTTCTTATAACCCGTTATAGGTTTGCCCGATAGCCATCGCAATGGCAGCAAACTCCTCCTTTACCATTTCAATCTTTGGATTATTGAAATCCATTTCCTTCATGTTGTTTACAGGAATTAAATGCACATGTGCATGCGCTACTTCAAATCCAGCTACAACAACTCCTACCCTTTTATACGGTAAGGTTTTTTGAATGGCTTTCGCCACTCTTCTCGAAAATTGCATTAATCCGGTATAAGTTTCCTCATCCAGATCAAAAATATTATCTACTTCCACCTCTTTTAGGATACATAAAGTATGTCCACGTTTTAATGGAGCAATATCAAGAAAGGCGATATACTTATCTGTTTCTGCTACTTTGTAGCAAGGAATTTCTCCTAAAATTATTTTTGAAAAAATGGTTGACATTATCTGGAGATTGTGATTACTTCAAAAGTCATTAATCCGCTTGGAACCTGAACATCTACTGACTCTCCTTGTTTAAGGCCTAATAATGCTTTTCCTATAGGAGAATCACAACTAATTTTTCCTTCTTTTAAATTAGCCTCATTTTCCGATACTATCTGATATTCCATCATCGCATTGTTCTTCTTGTTTTTGATCTTCACTTTTGAAAGCAAAGAAACTTTAGAAATATCAACGCTGGTATTATCAAGAATACGTGAATTATTTAGTGCGTTCTGTAGTTTAGAAATCTTCCCTTCTAACAATCCTTGTGCTTCCTTGGCTGCATCATATTCGGCATTTTCTGAAAGATCGCCTTTGTCACGTGCTTCTGCAATTTGTGCAGATATAGAAGGGCGCATTACGGAAACCATGTGTTCCAACTCCTCTTTCAGCTTTTTATAGCCTTCTTCTGTTAAGTAATTAATCTTCGACATAATATTGAGTCTTTAGTACCTCTTATTAAAAACATAAACAGAAAGCGTTGCTGCTTTCTGTTCGTTAACAAATGTATGAATTTTATTGAAAAAGAAGCAATTTCTGCTTCTTAGATAGTAAATCTTGCTCCAAAGGTATGAACCCCACCAAAGTTGTAAGTAGCTCTAAATGAGTAATCAAATCCAATTCTTGGTGCATTGTCTTTTTTGCTGAAAGGTGCTTCAAACGTAATCCCAGCAGTTGGTCCAACAAATGCATTTAACATGGTTGGAGACCCACCATCTCTGGTACCAAAAATACCTTCTTCGAAAGTATAACCTCCTCGAACCATCAACATATCTTTGAAATTGTATTGAGCTCCTAAGGTCCACTGATCATAAGTAAATGAATGTGTAGTGAAGTTGAATGCAAAATCAAGTCTGTGTGACTTATTAAAACGATAGATATAACCAACACCAATGTTCATTAAGGCAGGCATTTCATATTCAGCTGATCTTTGTTCTACCGTTACTAAAGAACCATAGATTGGGGATGTAAACTGAGTTGAAAGCCCATCACCATTAGCTCTCATTCTTGGGCCAATGTTTTTCAAAGTAATTCCGAAAAATAAATTGTCGTCATCTTCAAGACCTTCAATTTTACGTTTACCCAATTTGGTTTTGTACTGAATACCTGCATCAATAGCAAATCCCGTTGAGTTTACATTTGATAATCCTTGAGTAATGATTTTCACTGTAAATCCTCCAGATATTTTTTTAGAGAATGAACGAGAGTAAGACAAGGCAATATTCAGGTTACTCACTTGATAAGTATTACCTGTACCTTCTGGTTGATTAACGGTAGTTTCGGAGATCTGACCTGAATTAAGTGCCATAACACTTAAACCAATCACACCACGTTGTGCACCCAAGTTTTGAGAAAACCCAAAACTTTCTATGTTTATACCAGTACCGGCTAACCACATTGAGTGTGAAAAGATAATCTCAGTCTTTTTTGTAAATGCCATACCGGCAATATTTAAGAATTGAGATTCTAATCCACGACAAAATGCAGTGTTAGAGTTTGCCCATCCGGAGCTACGAGCCCAAGGATTGATAAGCAAATCAGTACTACCTGCAGAGCCCGCTCTGTCGCCGTTTCCGGCGTAGGTAAATTGCAAAGCAACCACCGAAAGTGTTAGAGCTGCTAGTAATTTTTTTCCTGTCTTCATCATTTACTCTGTTATTATCTTAATTCAACAATTAAAAATTATCAAGTTGGATAGGTCTCATTACACCATACCATTTTAATATTTTCTCACCAATACCAGGAGCATTTACGTGAATAATGTAAAGGCCTGTAGAAATCGGAATATTTTTAAAGTTTTTCAAATCCCACTGAACACTTGTAGAAGTACGATCATCTTTTACAAAAGTGCGGATAAGAGTACCATTTAAAGTATAGATAGAGATTGTGCACTCATCAGGAAGGTTTACAATCTTAACTCTGTTATCCAACGCAGAAGTTTCGTACTCACTTGCTGAATAATATGGGTTAGGAACAACCTGAATAATATCTAATGCACTTGTAGCTGAAGGATTACTTCCAGTTCCAACTCCTAAACCGTCGAAAGAAAATTCATACATAGGATTGTTCGAGTTAACCGGAGCTGACTCAGGATGAACAGAAGAATAATCTTTCTGATATGTTTTTTGAACACGAAGTTTAATTCTTGATTCTCCGCCTAACCATGCTTTTCCAGTTACATTGAATGGAATACCTGCCCAGATACAATTTCTCCAAACGTTACGAGCTCTTGCAAGAGTAGTGCCACTATATGGAAGATAGTTATTTGTAGTATCACCCATATACTTAATGATTTTGAATCCTGCATCATAATTTGGGAAAGAAGCATAAGCTCCTTCTACAGGATTTGATTCAAAAATGTACATGTAGTGTTTACCTGCGAATAAATAATCACCAAACGGAGAAACAAAACCATCAGGATTTCCGCTTAATGGATCTGATTGAGATGGGTTGAATAACATATCTCTACCATTTTCAGAAGACAAATAGGAATCCTCTCCGAAAGCGATATTTAATCTCTCGCCTGTTTCAACGTTGATAGCATACCCAGGGAACCAACCCATTCCATAGGCTGAAATGTAGTTTGGATCATTAGGGTCTGAACTTGCAGTGGTAACAAAGTTTTTGTTACCATCTTTATCTACAGAGAATGCAAAACGCAAATCCATATTTTTTGGAGGTACTGCGCTTGGGAATCCCGGATCAATAAATGCATCATTATTATTTCCTGGTACCGGATTGTAAGTTTCAAATACTGGACATCTGCTCCATTTAGTTTTATCAGAAGTAAGCACGATATCAATAGAACCAATATAGTTCGCTGCAGTACCCGGACTGATTTTACCAGAAGCATTAATTGCTCCTGAGAATCCTAAATTATGACCAGGGAAAGTTTCAGCAGCAGCAGGATCTTGTTTATAGTTACTTACGCTTGAAGTTAAAACATACGGTACTAATCCACCACCACCATAGAATGTTGTTCCGGTGATAAATTTACCTTGCGGATCGAAATACATATTTTGATTTGCTGTACAAACTGTAGCCGAGAAGAAGTTCGAGTTCCAATAAGTAGTATTGTCATCAGATGTGCTTCCTGCTCTTGCCCAGTTCAATGGAGAATCTCCATCAATATCAGGGAAGAATCCTAAATAAACATTCTCGCTATTTTCAAATTCAATACTTGAATACAACAATCCGTTACCCGGAGTAGATAGTTCCGTTCCGTTCACATCAATCGCAGCTGGATCTGTGTAAATAGTTACCAGCGTTGCCGATGGACAAGGGCCTACAATTTTAAATGATGGTCCAGGATTAATTACTTGATGCACATCAATAGAGAACCCTAGGAATGCTGTATCAGGATCAAAAGCTCTTCTATCATAAATGATTTGCTCGTAAGCTTGAGAAAGATCACTTTCAGAAACTGCAACTGTATCATCCTGACCTGGTAGAGTTGTTGGGTCCAATAACACCCACGTAGCCGTAGATTGAATATTCTTAACTGCTTGGTTTGTGGTATCAAGAACCTTCAGGATATATTTTTTTCCTTTGATAGAAAGTGGATCAATGATCTTCACTTTAATTGGGCCCAATCCATTTTCATAAGTCAATCTGTTTTGACGGAAGTTTGGATCAGACATAATCGCATCTTCAGTTTCCTGAGTAAGCTCCAAAATATTCCCTCCATTACCACGACCTTCAACACGAGTAATCTGTGGTCCGAATCCATATAATGAATTTAGAATGGTACCTCCATTTTCAGGTGTAACGATATGCGGCGTTCCTTTGTAAACTTTAATATTTCTACGACCTAAGAAGAATGGTTCTTTTTGACCATCCAATGAATTAGGATCGTTTGGATCGTAATTTTTAAAGTTGTTGTAACCATAAGCAAGAGCCAAATAATAATAGTCTTTATGGTTTACAAGCGTTTTGCTGCTGGTTTGGGTAAACTCATCCTGTGTAATCTTGAAGGAATGTTTAATACCCTGATTTTCGCCATCAACTTTAACAACAGGTACAGAATATCCTAATCCGTCATCATACTCGAAGTTGATAATTCTACTAATAGGATTTCCGTTTATATCGAAATTACGAATATCACATTGTGCAACTAAACGTCCAAATTCCGAACCACCAGTTGTAAATATATCTGCCGCAGTAACTGTGTTATTTTTCACCTGATAGATCAAATATCCTTCAAAACGGATTTGTCTGTCGTAGTTAGCAGTATCAATTAGAACACCAGTTTGAATGGTGGTTGCAACCTGAATACTTTGGTTAGAAGTATAACCATATAAACTGTCGATCAATGTCATTCCAACATAGATATAGAACATGCTATCCTGAGGAGCTGACTGAAGGTTTTGATATAAATAATATGGAGTACCGGATACGTTTGTTGAATCATATTGTGGAACCCATATTGTGGTGTCATGCGTAACTGGAGATGATGACAACGCAAATGTTGGGATGAAGTAGTTTAACTCTTCATATTGATTCAAATAGTTATTTGAAATTGATTTGTTGGTTAAATACATAATCAACTCCTGATCCATTTCCTGAATATTTAAATCTGGAGCATCAGGACCATTCAATACTTTAAAACAGTTTTCGAATAAAGCCTGCGCTTTAATATCCGCTGCCAATACTTTTAATACTGACTCGTAAGAATTTCCAGAAGAAGATCTTGCCCAAACAACTCCAGTGGTAATATCATTAACTGCACCTGGACGAAGTGTAAATGGACCTGCTGATTGAACAAAACGACGGTCACCAGCCTGATTAGGATTTGGTGATCCACCTGTATTTGTTTCCGACCAGCTGAAAGAAGCAGCTACACCTTTTGTACCCCAATTCCATGGATCTGAATCACCTGGGAACATGAAGTCAGCTTTTGTAGAACTGGCACAAGAACCCGAAGGGTAACCGTTACAACCGAAAACCATTCTTGAATTATCTTTCCAGAAACCACGTAAGTAGTTATAATATTCAGGACCTGTTGAAGGATCACCAACAACACCTGCAACGTTATTATAATACACGAATCTTCTCATACCGAAACGTTCGTTATCAGCAATCGTATCATCAAAACCAATCCCGTTAATACCGTAAGTTGGATTAAATCTGGTAGTATCCTGTACATCACTTGCAAGTAAATTCATTGCATTTAAAGCTTCAGGAGGAGGATTATTTGGATCCCAGGTTTTATCCCAGAAATCAGCAACTCCATTATTATCCATGAATGGACCAAGGAAGAAGTCAATACCAATTGCAGGAGGATTGTCACCGTAACCTTGAGCTCCTGAATAAGGATTATCAAAATCATCGGCATTGTACATGAAACCAAATCCACGTTCAACGTCACAACCTGTGTAATCGTCAATAGCACCACCAATATCAGCATCAGTATTTACACCGAAATAACATTGTTCCAATGTAGTGGTACCTCTATTAATTAATTGATAGTTATAAAATGTCATGTTATTAATCTCATCGTTGGTATTGAAACCAAAACCTTGAGCACGAATTTCCATACCGATTGCATTACCTGCAGACTCACCATGGATATTTCCTTTGTCATTAAATACCCACCATAAAGTAAAGTCACCATATAAAAGTGCACTTCTGTTGGTACGGCAATCAATTGTATTATCCAAATCGTAGAACGGATAATCACAATCAGTATAATCATAAACTCCATCACCTGAATTATCATAGAAAGGAGCTAGAGTATTTTGCATTTGTAAATGCTGTCCGTTTGATTGAAGAATTGGGTTACCAGGCCATTTTTTAATAGACTCCGGAACCTGATATCCATCACAAGAAGGATCGTTTGGGTTCAAACAGTTACACAAACGGAAAAGTTCAACATCCTGACGGCTAACTGTCCAAAGTTGATCGTAAAGATCACAGGTTTCTGCATCGATAGATGCACTACCTAATGTATCAAGCGGACCTGTCCAGTAGTCAACACCATTTGAACGGTAACGTTGAGCAGCTACTTTTAAAGTTTGAGTATTGGCCTCCCTACCACCTATCCAAAGGTTACCTACATATAAAGAGTGTTTACCACTTCCTTTAGGTACCTCGTAACGAGCATTGGCAATCAAGTCCCACCACATATCACCACCTGAGTGGATCAATGCACGAACGTTGTTTACATTCAATTCCGCTGAAGTAGATGGAGGTAAACAACCAGCCGAGGTAGATTTTTCCTCGTTACTGGCTTTGGTTGATGTGGTAGTTCCAGTAGATTTTGTTGGATCAAAAACGTGTGCATAAACACCCGTAGTTGAAGCAAAAAATAAGCCCAGTGCTAACAGTGCGAAAATCCTTTTCATATTCTTATTCATATTTGACAAACAAACTTTTAATTCAATTAAAAACTTAATACAGCTCCAAATCTTACTCTTCTTGGCATGCTATAGTTGTAAGGATCATTCACCTTCATGCTATAATATGTCATATAAGAAGCAGGATTTACCTGACTTAAAATCGCTGACTGATAATTTGGTGAGGTTAAGTAACCATCATCAGTTGGACTTCCTGTTGCTCTGTAAACATCTACAATGTTTTGAACATTGAATAAATTCTGAATGTTTACATACAACTGTAAAGTTGCGCTTTTACGACCTGTACTGTTTCCTTTCTTTTTACCGAAATAGATATTAATGTCTTTGCTGATATTGATATCGTTGTAGAACTCAAATGGCAAACGAGCTCCATTCAATGATCCTAATAACGATCCGTTTTGTGAACCGGTGATCAATTGAGTTGGAGTTGGCAATACCTGACGAGAATAAGGAACTCCTGAGTTACCATATAATGTCATACTGATATTAAGATTTCTGAAAATCGCTTCGAAAAATTTACCACGTGGGCCAATATATTTAGTGGCAGTTGAAGGATCTTTATCTTTGGTTTCACCGAAGTTGAATACTCCAAATAATTTGAATTGATGACGTGAATCATATCCTAATGGAATAGTTGATCTTAAGTTTGGCTGACCAGAGTTAATCAAGTTTAACTGAGAGAAACTATTTGATCCTGTACCATCAGCAAATTGTAAAGTATAAGATGCTTGTAATTGTAAGTTTCCACTTTGTGGTGACAACAAGATCTCAGCTGATAATCCTTTTACTGTACCAAAGTCGATATTACTCCATGCAGAATATGTACGTGGATAAGCTTCATTGATTTTAACACCCGCAATCATATCACGCAATTCTTTGTAGAATGCCTGAATCTTAATCATGATAGACTCGGTGATAATTTGTTTGAAGTTCAAAGCAAACATCGTTGTTCTTTCAGGACGTAAGTCTGGGTTATTGAAATAAACACCTGAAGAGTTATAAGAAGCATTATCCCAGAACAAATAGTTCATTGGATTCATTTGTCCTAAGTTTTGTGGAGATGGTCTTTGTGTTAACACATCATAGTATGCAGAGAACAACGTTTTCTCAGAAATTGGGAAAGAGAAAGAAATCCTTGGCATTACATTTACTTGTGGAGTATAATCTTTAAATGCGTTAAATAAACCAGGACCCGGATTACGAACATCAGAATTAGGATCAACTAAATATGGTTGAACACGACCTGATGAGTTTCTTAATAAGGTAGGGTCATTAATTACAGAACCTTGAGCATTGTACCAAACATCACCATCTCTATATCCTAAGATATTTGTTGGGTTGTTAACGTCATTTACATACACTACCCAATCCTGTTCTGCATTTCCCGGATGTGTAAAATTGCCTACATCACCTACTTTTTTAGTATCATATAAAGAGTATTGATCTTTCAACACTTTTTGATTTGCATCATAACGATCGATACGGATACCTACGTTAAACACGATATCTTTAAATGAGAATTTATCCTGAATATAACCAGCCATATATATAGGTTGGAAAGCTGCAATCGGACGGGTATTAAATCCACGTGCATCTTTTGCAGTAAAGAAATCCTCAAAGCTGGTTTGGTCAGTAACTCTGTTTCCATAAACATCGTATCCAATGTTTGTTACCAGATTATTTCCTTGGTTATATAACTCATCAGCAGAAAACATGGTAATGTCAAGAAAGTCTGGATCTAATGCATCAACATTGATATAATCTAAACCAGCAGGATTGTAACCTAACTTAGTACGTAAGTTATAATCAAATAAAGATTGTCCTAAACCAAATCCTGGACGTAAAGGATCAGCTACATATAATGAGTTGTAATTAATAGTATCCTGATAAACGTTGGTAGAATTATAAACCGGCATACCGTTGCTCAAGTCCAAAGTTCCTAAGTGAGAACCTGTAAGCTGACGGGCAATTGTCCATAAACCTTGTGGAGCAATATTATAAGAAGCATCTGTTCTTTGTTCAAACTCAAATCCTAATCCTATATCATGGTCACCAATAGTTGCTGTACCAGTAAAGTTGATACGGAACTGATTATTATCAGTTAATGCATAACCATTATAAGCAGTACCGGGACTGTTGTACATATCATAAATAGTTCTTGGTCCGTAACCATTTATGATACCACCAGTATTAATAATACTTGACAATTGATCGTGGTATCCTTCAGCAGTTGGATATAATGAATAGAATTGGGAAGTTACCGCAGAAACCTGTGAGTTAACTGTTGAAGGTGTAAATGTTACCGAGGTATCTTGATAACCCTGAAAAAGGAAACCTGACATATTTAAAGTGTCGTCATAACCATAAGCATAAGTTGGTCTTCTGTAGACATCAAATTTCCCAACATAACCATAGTTAAAGAATCTGTTTTCATGTAAAACGTCTTCAGTTTTTGAAGAACCTTTTAGGTAATCCACTTGTAAACTGATCATCGCATTTTTTAATCCTTTGTATTTTCCTTTATCGTCTTTTTTACCTTCAAAATATTGGGTAACCCGACCATAAATATTCCAGGTAAGATTTTGAGTTCTACCGTTGCGATCTGAGTTAAATAAGCTGTTGTTATAATCCCAGTTCTTATTTTGGTTTGCATTTATATAACCTCCAATTGCGATGAAAGTATTTTTTGCTGGATTGATGTCAAATTTAAAGTTACCGTTAATGTATTGTCTGTCGGCATTTTGTCTGTATGGAGTTCTCATGAAATCATACTGACCCAAATATTCTGCATTCAAACGAGAACCACTTTGTCCAGCTGGTGGCAGCCTTAAAGGGTCATTTAAAATTCTGTTTTTAACATCATCAGTTGCAGTGTACCATCCACCAAAACCAGGAGTTGCATCTTTGTCATAAGCACCCTCGATAGCAACTAAAAATCCTGCTAAAGGTTTACCTTCTTTTCCTTTTCTTTTAATCATTGGACCACCAATTACTCCCGAGAAGTAATAATGCCCGTAGTTATCAAGGAACTGAGAAGTTCTACCTTCAATAGCTCCAAAATATGAGTTAGAAATATTTCTTGTAGTGATCTCAATTACACCACCAGTAACGTCACCATATTTTGCTGGAACACCACCTAGGATTGCATTTACAGATTCAGCACCTTGACGAGGAATAGTAGATCCACCACCACGAACTTTAACACCGTCGATAAAAATAGTAGCACCTTGACGAGAACCACCGAAGTTTCCAACAGCACCATCTCTTGTATAAACAGCAGCAGTAACGTTTACAATTCCCAAAGTTGTAGTAGAAGGATTGTTCATGATATCCTTTCTGTTGTACGTACCACCTTCAGATGTATTTCCCGGATCGATTTTAATTTTTGTAGTGGTTACTATAAATTCTTTCATAGTAATATCCGCTTTCATTTTCGGATAAATAGTTGTGATTACACCGGATTTAATGTCAGTGTTTGGATAAGTAGACGTAGGTAATCCTGCGCTGGAAAACTTAACGGTATACGTACCAACATTAATATTTTTTATCCAGTAGTTACCATCAATATCAGCTGCCTGACCAGTAACCATTTTGCCTTTTTCTTCAATAATAACGTTGGCAAAAGGGATTGGGGTTGTTCCATCCTCTTCAGTAACGGTCCCTTTTAATTCTCCGGTGGTTTGCGCAAATGACGCCACCTGAATCGCTCCAAGGAAAAATAAAATGCTTAGTAACCTTTTCATCATCTTTATCTTATTAGGTCGTAAAAATATGTATTTAAAGCTATTTAACAAATGTTTACAGTAACAAAATCAATACTCTGGTCGTCTCAAAATTTCGGCTGAAATTACCGCTTTCCGCCAGTCAATATCATCCCATTCTCCTTTTTCCTCTTCCACTACCCCCTCCGCAATCTCATCAAAGCCAGCTCCATGTACGTGATGGTCAGCTATTTCATCATAATCTTCCAACTCACTTTGAAATGCAAGTTCAGTATTCTGAGCATAATAGCTTGCTTCCATCTTCTCAAACGTTTTCTGATCTTCTAAAGTGGTGGACTTTACAAGCTCATTGTCGGGTGAAACCATCTGTTTATTCACCTCCGGAGTTTTTACAACTGGCGGTTTTGTCTCGTTCATTAAAGATTTAAGGATGTCTTCCAGCGTTTTTGGTTGTGTGGTTTGGGGCTTTTGGTAATTGGTTTTGGGTTGCTGGTAGGTCGAAACAGGCTTTTTCTGCTGATTATTACCCTGGTTCGAAGCCTTTTTCATCTTCGTAAAAACAGAGTAAAGAACCGCTGCTCCAACGATTAACGCATATATGATGATTGTATATTGATTCATGTAGCCGTTTCTTCCAATAACAAATGTAAAAGCCTAAATATAATATCCCAATTACAAAAAAAGGCCTTTATCATTAAAAAGACCATCAATTTCTACTTCTATAATTCATAACAACCTCATTAAGTAATCATTATGATTATATTATTCTTAAATTCTGTTAAGCAAATAATAATTCCTTAAATCCAAAAAAACAAATTCCGAATCCCAATCCTCCTATTTTGTTGTTTGGAATTCCTTTGGGATGGCTTTAAAAGTTATCCAAAGTAATCGGACGCATTACACCATACCATTTCAGTATTTTTTCTCCCACTCCAGGAACATTAATGTGAATGATATACAATCCTGTTGAAATTGGAATGCTTTTAAAATTCTTCAAATCCCAATCAACACTTGTGCTGGTATTGTTGCGCTTAATATATTTTCTAATCAAGGTTCCGTTTAAAGTGTAAATCGAAATATCACATTCATTCGGCAGATTTACAATTTTCGCCTTGTTATCTAATGCAGATGTTTCATATTCGCTTGCTGCATAATATGGATTCGGAACAATTTGAATAATATCCAAAGCACTTGACGCTGTGGGATTGTCATCCAAAATTGTTTGTAAACCATCAAATGGAAACATACAAACACAATTTCGTAATGGGAAATTAGGTAATTTACCAATGGATCAATTAACTTATCATTATAATGCTGGAAGTAACCAACTAAATTATGTGGGGGATGCTGTTGCCAGTACATATACAGATGATATAGACAACCAAATCTCCAATAATTACGGATACGATGCAATTGGTAATTTAACAAGCGATCAGGCTGAGCAAATAGCTACTATAAACTGGACAGTTTACGGTAAAGTGAAGTCAGTTACCCGTAGTTCCGGAAGTCCGAAAGACAATTTGGAATTTGTTTATGGGCCTGGAGGTCAGCGTCTAACAAAAAATGTAATAAAACCCAATGGAGATGTCATTGCAAATTATTATTTTTACGATGCAAGTGGAAATATGATGGGAATATATAAAAGCACGATTCCGGAACTAAGCCCGGCTAATCCTGATTTATACATTGAAGAACAAATGATGTACGGCAGCAGCCGTATTGGATCTGTGATATTAAAGGAGAAATTAGTGGCTCCTCCAGTTCCGGGTACTACAATTATTTACACCCAAAAACGTGGACAGAAACGAGTATGAGCTAAATAATCATTTAGGAAATGTACTTACTACTGTGTCCGATCGTAGGAAATTAGTTTGTAGTACTACAAGTTTTGAGGCGGATGTAATTAATACTTATGATTATTCCCCCTTCGGCGCCCCGCTACCTGGTAGAAGTTTGGGTGCATTAAAATGTTCTAACTACACAATCCATTCTACGTTGTATCCTATCAACGAAGATTTTAATACATACATAACTCCGGTAAACATTTTAAATATTCCAAGCCCTACGGTATTGAATTATTATATCAATACTCCAAACACTACAGGGAAAATATTGAATGGAAGAATTAAACTACAAAAACAAGGTGGCGGAGGAATAACAAGAGGGGTTGCTAAAAACTTTAGTGTAGTAAGTGGAAAGTCCTATAATGTCAAATTTAAATTGGCAAGGAGCGGAGCTGCTGCTGTAGCTCAATTTGGATTTAGGATAGTTGACAATGCAACCAATTTAGTAGTTCCGGGAACTAATTTTACTTACGCATCCATCAATACCTATCCAGCCAATACTGCTCAGAGCTATGCTAACTTATTTACGCCCTCTGCTAATGGCACCTATCGCGTAGAATTTTACTGGACAGCTTCTGCTAATGTAGATTTGAATATCGATGATGTGCAGATTTATTATGAAGATGTTGTTGTCTCTCAGGTTTGTGTGCCTACCGGTTCGGACTATAGATTTGGAAGCGGCGGGGGAGGTCAGGAAAAAGATAATGAGATTTATGGAGTAGGGAATAGCTATACCGCAGAGTATTGGCAATATGATACAAGGTTGGGAAGGAGATGGAACACTGATCCCATTCCAATTGCTTGGCTATCACGGTATGCTTGCTTTAGCAATAATCCGATTTTCCTAATTGATCGCCATGGAAATACTGTAGAAACAGATTATTACGATGTTAACACAGGTAAGAAGATAGAAACTATTAAGGATGGAATCGATCAATCCGTTAATGTTAATAAGGAACAGTATTTAAAGGCCAAGAATTACGCCAAAGAACAAGGCAAGGATTTAGAGAAAAAAGCAGATGCGTACGAGTTTACATGGCAGTATCAAAATCAGTCCACAAAAGATCCAACAATCATATTTCATGTTGCTGGTAACTTGAAAACTATCAATAATGTGATCGAGGGACAAGACTTGATAACTATTTGCGGCAACTGCTTTGACGCTGCTAGACTACAAGCTATAAATGCTGGAGTATCACCATTAGGAAGATCTGAGGCAGTAGACATTTATGTTGATAATAGGTGGCAGACAGCCAATGGTAAGCCTCAATTGACAGAAAATCCTACAGAAGGTATAAAGATTATAAATGATAATCTGGTTCAAGGAAAAGCAGTTCTGGTTGGGGTAAATTGCATGGGATACCAGGAAGCTGGAAATAATAATTCTATTACTAATCATTTTGTTGTAATTGTTGGTAGAGGTAATGATGGAAGAGGAAATTATTACTCATATTACGATAATGTGGGACAACAGGGTGACAATACAGGCTATGGTTACAATCGTTTTTATCTTACTAGTAGTAGTCATTTACTTGATGTAAGTGCAGGGTTTCTTTATGGGTTTCCGAATTGGACTCATGGCTCGGTAGAAGTTACAGAAGTTAGACCGAACCAGTAATTTTAGATAATATGAAAACATCATTAATTCTTTTAGCCTCAACTTTGTTGTTTATTGGTTGTAGTGGCTCTGCAAAAGAGAAAGATAAGGAAAAGGAAAATCCGCCGATAAAGGAATTCTCCGACACAACAAAGTTTCTAAAATTTTCTAGCAACTTTGATAGGGTTTCTTTACCCAAAAGCTTTGAGCCAAATAACCTTGATATTGATATAACAGGCAAAAAGGAAATTGAGAAGGAATACATTCAATCATATATCTGCGATTACGAAAATTTTTGTTTGCAGTCAGATACCTATAATGAGAATGTCTATTATTACTATTGTTCGTTAGAAAATAAGTTTGATTTTCCGATATTGGTTTATTATAGAATAGAATCGCTTTATGACCGTCAGTTGATACTGGCTGTATATTCAGAAAAGGAAGGAAGACTAATTTCCAAAATGGTTATTTGGGGATGGAAAGTAAACCAATATGACCTTACCTCCGAGATTACTGCGAGCTTGGAAGTTAAAACCAAAACAATTTATTATTCAAATAATAGTGAAACTGTTTCTAACAAAAAAGATTCATTTCCAATATATGAAAAACTTGAGAAATACCATTTAAATGAGGAAGGCCATTTTACATTAGATAGCACAAAAATGGAAAAATTTATGGCTAAGTACGAGAACCATGAATTAAAATATCCTATTACTAATTAGGGCATCACAGTCGGCATCACCGTCTATGGAGATTCCCGGCACATTTCACGTAAAACTGTACAAAAAAGGCACGAATATTCGTTTTATATTTTTACACCCATTGCTTCATCAATTTTTTTTGTATTTTTAAACCATGCAAACTGGTCATAGCTATATTCCACAAGGTCGCATAAGGTCGTATAGGTTCGGGTTTAATGGGATGGAGAAAAACAATGAGGTTTACGGGGAGGGGAATGCTTACGATTTTGGTGCACGAATGTTGGACGTACGATTAGGGCGTTGGTTTGCTATTGACCCAAGTGCAAATAAATACCCAGATATAAGTCCTTATTGCGCATTTATAAACAATCCTATTTGTTATAAAGATTCAGATGGAAAGGATGCAATTTACACGGTTGATGAAAAAACAAAAACAATTACTATATCCTCAACTATATATATAATTGGTCAAGATGCAACTAAAGAAAAGGCTAAAGACATGCAAAGTGAAATAATGAAAGTTTGGGGCAAATCGAATTTCACCTATACTGATCAAAAAGGAGATGAGTATAAGGTGAAGTTTGATATTTCAGTAGAAACTCCGGATGGCAAAACTTTAAATGATGCTAAGGCGGGCGATAATATAGTTCAATTAGGACAAAGAGATGCAAATGTAAATCCTTCATATGTTCAAAAAAGAGATGTTGGTGTTTTATCCGGTAGATTTGGTAAATGGGATGTTGATCCAACGGAAAGGACATGGGCGCACGAAACCGGTCATTTGTTGGGGTTTGCCGACAGATATGTATATGTTGATTATGGTAATTTAGGATCAGGTTTTGAGGATTTGGATAATACGGATCCAAATGAAATTATGGTTACCTCTGGACCTAAAGCCAAAGTTACCCAAAAAGATATAGACGCAATTGCTGGTTTCATTCTGACTCAGAATAATTCGAGTGGAACAATAAAAGCAAGCGATGTTAGTTTTAATGAAGCAACTGAAACAGAAAAGAAAATCATAGAAAATCATGGAGGTACAATTACTGAAGACCCAAGACCTCATTAATGTGAAACGATTTCAATTCATTTTGCTGTTGATACTTTCAAGTTTATCTTGTAAAGATAAATTACCTTCTGTTGATATCTCAGCTCATGGTTTCAAAAGTTCACATTTGCTAGATAAATGTGAAGTTTGTGTTGGAATTAGAGATGCATACAACTCAAGAAAGTGGGTTACTCATCTTATAATTAATAGTGGTAATTATAAAGTTTTACCAGATTCAATTATTGAATTCACGCGGTTACAGTCGTTGACCATCCAGCAACAGGATTCTTTGGATTGGAAAAACTCCTTTGACAAAATTTCTAAAATAAAGACTTTAAAAAATCTTGAATTGGATTATTATCCCACCAATAAATTTCCTAACAATTATTGTACTATTGAACGACTAGAAACTTTAACCGTTAATTTTGTGAATGGATATACTGGCAGACTTGAAGTTAATTTATGCAGTTCTCAATTGAATTATCTAAGTGTTACGGGACAGATCGACCGCGCTATAATTGGGCTAAAGTCATTGAAAAATTTAAAATCTCTCAAACTTTCCGGAACAAATATATCTGAATTTCCGGTTGAAATTTATTCCTTGAATAATCTTGAATTTCTGCATTTAAGTGATACGAAAATTGATAATATTTCAATGGATATTACTAATTTGAAACAGCTAAAGGAGCTTTTTCTTGATAATACGCCAATTGGAGATAGAGAAAAAAAATATTTTGAGAAAAATAAAAAATTTAACGAATTGGAATTCATTATTAAATCTCTGCCTAAATGTAGAATAAAGGTGGACAGATATCCTGAGGGGTTATAAACATCACCGTCCACAGCACATTTCACGTAAAACTGTACAAAAAAGGCACGAATATTCGTTTTATATTTTTACACCCATTGCTTCATCAATTTTTTTTGTATTTTTAAACCATGCAAACTGGTCATAGCTATATTCCACAAGGTCGCATAAGGTCGTATAGGTTCGGATTTAACGGACAGGAAAAATTAAATGAACAGTATGGTGAGGGAAATGCCTACGATTTTGGGGCAAGAATATACGACCCTCGTATTGGTAGGTGGTGGGCAACGGATCCTCTTCAGTCGAAATATGCTAGCTTCTCACCATACAGTTATGCTATTAACTCTCCAATAATGGCTAAGGATAGTGAAGGAAAAGATGTTATTATTGTAGTTCAAGCGGCTACTACTCCAGGGAATGTCGGGCATTTGATGATTGTTGTTTCAACGTATGCTGAAGTTGAAGTAAATGGCCAAAAACTTTATTATAAGAAAGGTTTCGTGATAATTCAAAATGGAGGTAGCGTTTCTTATACTGATCTTGAGTTTAAATATACCGGAGGTACAAATGAAAAAGAGGCACTAATTAATCAAGGTTGGGATATAGTCGCAGCATACAATGTTGAGCCTACTCCTAATGGAAAGCAAGGCTCAGCCATTTCTCCGGATTTAGGTGCTAATACTACATACTACACAAAAGAAGACATTGCGTTAGATGAAAGTATTGCACAATGGGGCATTACAGAAAGAAATAAGAATGCAGAATACAGCCATGGGGATGGTACCGATTTATCAAAACAAAACGATTGTTCTTCATTGGCTGGTAAATGTATTAATGAGTTCAAATTACTAAAAGGTCAGAATGCACAGAAAGATTTTGGAATTACTTCTGTAAATGTTGATGGGAAAAAATATTCTGCATATACTGTAAATAAAATAGGATTGGATTTACAAGACCTAGGAATTAAAAATGAAGCTCCTTCTTCACAAGACTTACCTAATATGACGAGGGAAAATGATAAATCATACATGGAAAATACGATAAAAGGAGGCGCAGATAGACATGGCGTCAACTTTGATGATGATTAAGTGGTGATGAAAATTAAACTCCTTGTAATATTGTTGAGCTTTTCATATAGCATAAGTCATTCTCAAAAAGTATTTGACTATTACTATACAAAAGGGCCCAATCTTTTTTACAATGATAGTCTTATTTTTTCATGTAAAGCCGATGAATACTTTTACACGATTGATGATTATAATCGAATTGTAAATGATTATATAATTGTAGCGAATCTTCATGAGAGTGATAGCACTATTAATTTTGATTATTTTAGAATTAACTCTTATTCTGTAAAGCTAAAAAAGAGTGTCATTTTAAAATATACAGATCCTTATTTGCGCTATGAGGTAATAAATAACGTGCATCCATTATATCTTTGCAGCGATACATTCAACTTTATTACAAGAACAACATATATGAGTTTTTATAAAAATCAGGTTCTTTATACTGATAAAAAAAATATTTACTTGAGCAAAAACTCTACAATTGATACTGTGCTTAAAACCCACGGACGTATTGGTGACATTTATAATGGTATTTATTGCCCTCAATTTATTTCTGATTATGAAATTATATATATACAGAATACCTGTAAAAAAAAGGAAGATGGC
>Ga0163151_10003114_pt1 | contig 24340 bp, 3 predicted proteins | sample OliLakLV19MP5IB2_FD_145596 | JGI IMG/M metagenome (GOLD analysis project Ga0163151, IMG submission 145596) | Freshwater microbial mat bacterial communities from Lake Vanda, McMurdo Dry Valleys, Antarctica - Oligotrophic Lake LV.19.MP5.IB-2 | ecosystem: Environmental > Aquatic > Freshwater > Lake...
CGACAATCACGGCCCCAAGCTCACCGACGACCACCGTGACGGGCGTAGTTGCTGGTACAAGCGCGACGGTCCGCTGGACGGTCACGAACGGCACTTGCAGTGCCTTTGACGAAGTAATAGTGACCAATAATCCCCTCCCAACCGTTGCCCCCATCACCGGCTCCAATTACCTGTTCATCGGCGGAACTTCCCAATTAGCCAACGTTACGCCCATGGGCGTCTGGGGAACCAGCGATGCAAACGTTGCAACCATTTCGTTAGGCGGCCTGGTCACTGGAATGGCGATGGGGACTGCCATCATCAGTTACACGGTAACAGACAATATGGGATGTTCCAACAGCGCTACCCTGACCATTACCGTAGATGAGCCAATCATTGATATTGGCCTTTATAACTTTGTCTCACCTACACCTGCTGGGTATAACAAATTGAAAGTGAAGATCAAGCCAACGATCAATGTGGTAAATTCCAACTATACCAGTGGTATTTTTACCATTCGCGTGAAGTCTTCCTTCAACGTCCTGTTTACCAATTTGGACACGATCTCTTCACCTTACGGTTATCGCATACAGACAACGCAATTAGGGGTTATGGACGCTGGTATCGCTTACGATTACTTTGCTATCTTCTTCGAAAGGGCGGAGCAGTTTGTGACATGGACTGGAGGTGTAGAGGTGCCCGTATTAACACTCCGCTACCGTTGTGGAGCAGCGGACTTCGAACTGGTTACCGACGATGTCTGGACCATTGCCAACAATGGCAACTTTTACCAGGAGCTGGCAGGCGCAAATGCAAAAAGAAATATTACACCTGCCGCTGCTTCGGCGCCGGCTACCCTGAGCCTGAGCGAAACGCATGTAAACATTTTCTGCGGAGAGGTAAACACCGGCTCGATCAATATCACCGCTGCCGGGGGAGGATTGCCCGCCTACAACTATGACTGGCAGGATATTGCAGGCACCAACAACGTCGAAGACCGGATGGGTCTCCCTGCTGGAACCTACACCGTGACGGTGTCAGATGGTAACGGATGTACCACCTCAACTTCGGTCACTGTTCAGTATCTGCCGGTACACAACATGACTCAAAATACTGACCACCCTACCATTCAGGCAGCCATTGATGCGGCCACTACGGGAAATGGGGAGACCCTTCAGGTTTGTGCAGGTACCTATGTTGAAAATATTATCGTCAACAAAGAGTTGATTATCAACGGTCCAAACGCATCGGACAACCCATGCGATGGTCTGCTAAACGCACAAGCTATCCTCATTCCGGCTATTTCCGGCCCGGAGTATAATAGCCCAACCCCCTCCGCTATTATGGACATTCAGGCGGACAATGTGACCATTGCAGGGCTTACATTCGATGGGGATAACCCCGCTTTGACCAGTGCCAAAAATGCCAATGGTGCGAACATTGACGCAGTAGTGGCCATACAGGTTTATCAAGTGGTTGACAACCTGACGGTGACCAATAACTTCATTAAAAATGTCAATGAAGGGGGTGTGGATCAATTTTACACTACTCCAACACCATCCGGTGACAACGAAATTACCTTCAACAAATTCGACAATATCCCGGGTACAGATTATGGTACCGGGGTATCCCAGTACAGTAATTTCTACGCAAAAATTGACAACAACTGCATGACGCGGGTGCGGATCGGAGTGCAAACCGGGAATACCTATCTGGCCAACCCGGGTGCGGCAGCGACGATCAATAACAACCAAATACAGTCGAGCATCCTCGGGATCTGGAACAATTTGCAATACAATTCGGCATCTCCCTGGACCATTTCCACGAACACCCTGACCACGGTTCCATTGGCGACCACCAATGAGGGTATATTCATTTCGTCCTTGAATGGCACGGTAACTACCGTCGTTAGCAACAACACCGTAACCGGAGCAAAATGGGGGGTTGAACTTTGGAACAATCAAACCAATGCTCCAGTCACCGTATCCGGTGGCACCTTGACCACTTGCGAAACAGGTGTATTTGCCAATAACTACGATGGCTATGCTTCGGATGCACTCCCCAGTGCTTACGTCCTGAATGCTGTCAACATTGTGGGCGGTACCACGGGCATTTATGTGAAAGACAACAGCACCAATGGTAACAACGCCACAGTGAGCCTTCAAATTCAAGGAAATACCATCATCAATGGTGCAACTACGGGTTTGAAAATTGAAGGAAAAGATGCCTCGGCATCGTTTAGCGGCGTCATCCCTGCATCCTTTATTGGACAGGCCGTTTACATTGATCAAGTGAGCAATAGCGTGGATGTGCCGAACACCAACATAGATGCTACGGAGGTTCTATTCGATACAGAAACCGGTGCCACCGCGACCCTCGCCGAGAACTTCGTCATCGAAGACAAGATCGTCCACAAGATTGACAACGGCGCATTAGGGTTTGTGCTGGTAAAAGCAGGGCAAGACTTCGTAACACCTTTGAGCGGCTCTATCCAGCGCGGGGTAAATGCGGCCACCAGTGGTTTTATCGAAAATGTAAAAGCCGGCACCTATATTGAAAATGTAATTGTAGACAAATCGCTCACGATTCTTGGCCCGAATGCAGCGAATGCCGGATGTGGATCACGTTCAGCAGAAGCCATTGTTAAACCGGCTGCGATTGCACTTGAATCAACACCCTCCACATCAGGCACCATTTTCCGCCTTGGTACCTTATCTGGCCATATTGACGTGACTATCAAAGGTTTGACCATAGACGGCAGCAACTTGGGCCTTGGGTCTGGCAGGTTGCTGAATGGCATTGATGTGCATACAGGAGCAGGCATCATCAACAGTATTGGCTCTTTTGATACGAACCCAGGGGCTTATGACGTCACGATGATTGTCCAGAACAATATTATCAAGAACCTGGAACGGTATGGTGTTCTTGTGGATAACACGGCTGCTCGCCCGGCAGTAACGGGCAATGACGTGAGTTACAACAAGATAGACAACCTCCCTTCTGGCAATCTTTATGCCGGTGGGCGCGGTCGTGCCATTGCTTTTGAAGAAAACCAGTATGGCAGTGCTACCTACAACTGTATAAGCCGGGTAAACGTAGGCTGGCAGGATGATAATTACAATTTGCCCTCGCCGGGCGCTGCCACGGTGGTGTCCAATAACACGATCAGCAGTTACCATCGGGGCATTTTCCACAACCTCAATTACCAGAACGCCAGCAACGCAACGATCAGTAACAACACCATTTCTGCTGAACCGATCAATAACTCGGGTACTGATTTCGGTATCGAGTTGGCTTCGATTCAAACGGCGGTAGGGGCCACCGTCACCAACAACAATGTAACTGGAAAAACGTATGGCATTCTCTTGTGGAACTGCCCAACCACGTCTACCATCACGGTATCCGGGGGCACATTAACCGACAACGTGCACGGTATTTATGCTACCAACAACGATCCGCAATTCGGCGCGGGCGCGAACAGCAGTTATGTGGTAGATGGAGTAAGCATCCAGAACAGCACCCAAAATGGCGTATGGGTAGAGGACAATGAAACGGCAACCGTTGCAGTAGAAATTAAAAACACGACCATCAACGGCGGCGCATCGGCCACCGGGATCAAGGTAAGCGGCACAGATGCCAGTGCCAATATCCACAACAACACGACCGGCATCGCAGACGCCTTGATTGGCGTGGACGTGGATGGCGGTACAGCCACGGTTTTCCGCAATAAAATCAACGCAAATGGAACAGGCATACGCACCAAAAACAGCGGTAACCTTTCTTCCGTAACGGAGAATTATATCACCAATAACACGTCTGAAGGCATTCGTATAGAGGCCAACACTGGCACGGTCGGTTTGATTAACTACAACGACTTGTCTGGCAACACGGGCTTTGCGATCAACGACCTGTTGGCCGCCCCGCAGGTGGATGCTACCTGCAACTGGTACGGCTCGGCGGCTTCCGGTATTGTTGCCGGGGAAGTGAACGGCAACGTGGACTACGACCCCTGGCTGAGCAGCGGAACGGACAGCGATGTTCCGACGGACGGCTTCCAATCCGTCTCTTGCAACGGCACGCCGGTGGTAGTGGTTTCGGCAGTGCCAGAGCACATCATTTGTGGTGAAGCCGCCAATTCTGGCTCAATCGCGGTGACCTTTAACGGCGGCACGGCCCCCTACAACATTGCGTGGACGGGCGGCTCTGCCACCAACGTAACGAGCGTTTACACGATCATGGGCCTGACAGCGGGAACTTATGGGATCACCGTCACAGATGTGAACGGTTCTACGACCACGGCTTCGGCGGTGGTGAAATACCTGCCAGTCACGAACACTTCCGATGCTCCCGACACGTATTATCCCACCATTCAGGCGGCGATTGATGCGGCCACTACGGTTAATGGAGAAACCCTTGAGGTTTGTGCCGGAATTTACACGGAAAACATTGTGGTGAATAAATCACTCACAATACGTGGTCCGCAGGCCAGCATGGATGCAGACGCGCGTTTTGCCGCCTTTACAGGTGGGCCGGCCAACCCCAAAGCAGATCCTTTGGTGGAAGCAATCCTCACTCCTGCAACCAACAATCCTACGGGTGGAAACCCAGGCGCGAACGACCAAATCAGGGTCTTGGCCTCCGGAGTTACCATCAACGGTTTCGTAATTGACGGAAACAACCCAGGCATCGCCGGGGTTAGTGGAACCCTAATCAATGGTGTGGAAGTGGACGGTCGCCGTGCATTGACAAATGTTAGCGATGGCAATGTTGTCTTTTCAATCAACAACCTCAACGTTCAACACAACATTCTCCAAAACTTTGGCCAACGGGCGATATCACTCTCTGGCGTGGGTACATTGATCGGGAACACCATCACCGAAAACGTGATTCGTAGTTTCAAAGAGCAAGGTGTACTCCTGCTGACCAATGCGTACGTGGACGTTACGAACAACACCTTTGAAGTCCCCGGCAGTGCCATCGGCTTGCACCTGCAAAATTTCGATTTAAACGGGTCCATGGACTGGTCAAACAATCAAGTTACGGTAGGTCAGGATGCCTTTGGTATCCACGCCAATCTTTTCTACGCGCCAGCGGGTACACTGACGATCAACAACAATACCGTGAACGCCCGAACGGGCGTAACCGGCACCTCTGATTTCACCTGGGGCATCAACGTCTGGTCGGTGGATGTAGGTTCTACCGTGGCTGTTTCCAATAACACCGTTGGTAGCACTGGAGGCCAATTTGGCCGCGGCATAAACCTTTGGAATTTGCCAACGACCAATACCGTGGCAGTAACGGGTGGAACCGTGGCCAACTCCGTAATTGGTATCAACCTCGATAACCTTGATCCATTCTACGGCGCGGGCAACAATACCACGGTCAATGTAACAGGGACCAGCGTAACAGGTGGTACCATCGGTATCCGGGCGCGTACAGAAGTGCTGGCAGTTGCTCCCTTCTTTGAACCCAACATCGTAAATGGAAATACCACACTCAACATCAGCGATGTGGTGGTGGATGGCGCAGCTACGGGCGTTCAGATCAAAGCGCCAGCCGCTTCTTCACCATTCACGGCTACGGGTGTGGTTGACCTGGACAGCGAAGTGAAAAACGGTGCCACAGCAGGCATTGCTGTGGTGGGTGAACAAGCCTTTGGTACCATACAAAACAACGACGCGGCCAATTCCATCACTGGAAACCTCATTGGCGTGGAGGTGGATGGTGGCACGGCCACGGTTTACCGCAACCGTATCACTGCAAATGGAACGGGCCTGCGGGCCATCAATGGTGGCAACCTGAGTTCAGTCACAGAGAACTTCATCACCAACAATACCGCTGAAGGCATCCGTATCGCAGCCAATGCGGGCACCATCGGTGGAATAAACAACAATGATATATCGGGGAACACGACTTATTCCATCCATGATCTGTTGGCAACACCTGCGGTGAATGCCACTTGTAACTGGTATGGAACAGCCAATCCAAATGTATTTGATGCCTTTATTATAGGCGGCGTGATTTACGCCCCATACCTGAACGCAGGGATGGACAACAGTGTCCCAACCCCTGGCTTCCAACCAGCACCCCTTACCTGCGTGGACCTGACCGACTTCTATGTAAACGACGGTTTCACCGCCGGCGACCTCATTACCACCGCAGTTGGCCTCGATGGCCCCGGCACCCGTGGTACCGTGAATCGTCCATACCGGCACATCAACACCGCCATCAATGCAGCAGCCAACGGCAATACCATCCGGGTGGATGTGGGCACCTACAGTGATGAACAGGTTTTGGTAGACAAGGACCTGACTATTCTGGGTACTACCGGTTCCCCGGCTACCAAACCAATCATCAATTTCACCGGCACCCCGGATCCAATGGCACCCTTGGCCTTGTTCAATGTCACCTACCCAGGGGTCACGATCGAGAACTTTGAGTTCAAACCGGATCTCTCCAATCTGGGCAGTGCCATTGTGGCCAGTGATGCAACCGATGGAGTGAGCAATCTGACGATCCTGAACAACACCATCAATCCATACCGAAGTACAGTAGCCTATGTTGCTTTTGGCCTGCGCAATGCCATCAACATCAATTATGGCGATCCAATGGCTGGCGGCCACCGTGTCAACAGTTCCAATCCGGTGAATTTATTGGTTCAGGGCAACACAATTGCTTACAATGTTGGCGCAGACCTGTTGCCGGGGACCTCAGATGATGCCGGGTTCCGTTCAGGGGTAGCCGTAGATGAAGGTACGGGTACCTTTACTGCCAATACCCTGCAGACCATCAGCCAGGATATTGAGGTGCGATTTACCAATACCGCCAACAATGTCAACATCACCAACAACTTCATCAATGGTGGTGGGGTCAATTTTGCCGCACCCAATAATGGAGGAGGTGCCCTGAATATTACCTGGAATACTTTTGATGGAGCGGCAGGCAACACCTACACTTCCAGCTTGCGGGTAAAAGACAATATTGATGCCGCCGCCATGTCTACCCTGATTGAGAACAACACGTTCATCAACCACAACTGGGGCATCAGTCTGGAAAACTACAAATCGGTAACGGTGAACAATAACACCTTTACACCCGCTTCGATGTCCACCACTTTCCGCCATATTACGGTCAATACCAAGGAGTTGAATACTTCCAGTGCGACCGTAATGCAAACGGATATAGACGGAATCTTTACCAAGAACAAGTTCTACGGTTCGGGTATAGCCGGGGGCAAAGGCATGGTCTTCCTGAACCATGATTCGGACGACGATGGCTATGGCGTCTTTACGGTGGGCGGAGCAGGTGTTTTAGCCAACGAGTTCTCCAGTCAGATCAAAATATTCATGGAGATGGACAGCAGTATGGGCGCCAGCTGGCCTTCCATTTTTCCGGAAAACAACCTGGGGGCAGCTGCGATTACCACCATGGCTTGCTGGACGGAAGACATCAACATCGAAGGCAACAAATTCGATGTGAGTGGTACGTTGAAATTGCCCATCAACATGAGCAATGCAGAACGGGCTACCCTGGAGTCAAAATTGACCCACGAGCCAGACAATATCTGCCTGGGGCTGTTCATCTTCTTCAAGCCGATCGAAGTGACCGCGAGGGTGTACCTCCAGGGGCCTTATGATACGGGTACCAATAAGATGTCCGATGCCTTGCGGCAAATTACCATTGGGCCTTTGTTCCCACTCAGCACCCCTTATGACACCATGCCCGATTTTGTAAAAGTGAACGATTTCGTGGTGGAAACTACGACCGCCGCAGTAAGAGATGCAACCGGAAATGATCCGGCGAACAACGCAATTGTAGACTGGGTTTGGGTGGAACTGCGGGCGGCTGATACCGTTACCGTGGTGGCAACACGCTCAGCATTGCTTCAACGGGATGGCGATATCGTGGATATGAATGGAACTTCCGATGTCCAGTTCCCGGATACCTATGAAGGAGAATACTTCCTAATGGTACGCCACCGAAACCACTTGGGAACCTTGACCAAGGCCAAGGTGAATTATGTGGGCGGGTCTCCATTCATTGACTTCTCGGATCCGGCATTGATCACCTATGGAACCACGCCAACCAGTGCGCGTAAACTGCTCGAAGCGGGTGTATATGGACTCTGGGCCGGGAATGTCAACCAGAAAGACCCGAACAACAACTGGAATATTTTGTACAATGGGTCCAGGAATGACCGGAACGAGATACTCAAAAGAGTAGGCACCGGAACGCCATTGAACATCGTATCGGGCTACTATCATGAGGATGTAAACATGAATGGTGAAACCAAGTACAGTGGCTCTGGAAACGACCGGGTAATTATCCTGAACAATTTGGGGGCCAGCAACCCATTGGGCAATATTTTGCAGCAACCCAATAACTAGTTAAATTTGCCGCTATGGGGAAGAGACCTCATTTGCTGGCAGTATAAAAATTTGTTTGATAAAGGAAGTGATTAATGTAGACTGGAGAAAAGGCTGTATTGCAAGTAAAATTGCGATACGGCCATCTCTTTTGGGATTATTCAGAAATCTGTGTAACCAGCAGTTGACACAGATTTCTGAACACGCTCTCTCTTTTTAATCCAAAGGCACCAAATTGTCTAAAAAACCTTCCATCAACCTACTTTTTAGGAAGCAGATGTAAGTAACAAGTTATTATTCCCCCGTTCCTTAACCGATTTACAATTCTTTAAATTTCCAACAATGAACAAAATTCTACTATGGATACTCCTTTTGTGCTCTCAGGTATTATCGGCACAGCAGATACTCGACCTCGGAATTTTTAATAATCCATTGAATAGTGACAAGTTGGAGGTACGGATAAAACCCACGGAAACTGTGACCGGGGGCGCCTATACCGCAGGGGTTTTTACGGTTCGTTTTTTGTCCAGCTATGGCGTCACCCTGACCGCGCCCTCCGCTTTGAACAATCCTTTGTATCGGTATGTCATTGCCAATCAGGGTACTGATGGCTCCTATAGCTATTACAGCCTCTCCTTTGTCTCTCCGTTTACCGTCAACTGGAACAGCGGAACCGAATACCCGATTGCCATCCTTCAGATCAATGCGGGTTGTGGCAGTGGAAACGGCGTCTTTGAGATCATCAACAACGCCTGGACGGTGGCCAACAACGGAAATGTGTACCAGGAACTGAATGGCACGGAAGCGCAAAACATTATCTATCAGCCTACTGTCACCGCGCCATTGGGCTTAGGCATGCTGGATATCATACCGCCTACCATCAGCTGCAGCTCGAACAAAACAGCTGCAACCGACTTCAACCGTTGCTACCATACCCAAATAGATACCAGCTGGGATGCTATTGGCAGTGACAACTGCCCCGGATTCATCATACAATACCTGCTTTCTGGTGCTACCGTTGACACCCTTTTTACCCTGGATGATGCCGTTTTTAACAAAGGGATTACCAACTTGAACGTCACCGTCACCGATGGTGCGGGCCTCGCCGACACCTGTTTTTTTACCGTGACCGTCAACGATTCACTGCCACCGGCAATCACAGCGCCCCCAACCGTCATGGTGCCCGCCAATGCTGTGCCTTGTACGGCCGCGGGGGTGGCTTTGGGCACTCCGGTTTTTTCAGACAATTGTCCCGGCGTTCAGGTGGCTAACAACGCACCTGGCACATTCCCCTTGGGCAATACCGTCGTCGTCTGGACGGCAACAGATGCCGCGGGCTTAACAGCCACCGCTACACAAACGGTAACGGTTCAATCCAACTTGGCCGCTACTGCGCTGAATCTTTCCAGCCACCTCATCTGCAACGCCGAAACTGCGAATTTATCCTTTACCATCTCAGGTGGGGTTGGCGCCTACACAGTAGTGTTTAGTGCAAATGGCACGCAAAGCACCGCCACTGGTTATGTGAGTAACAAACTCATTCCTGTGACACCCCCTTTGACCACGGGATACAAATTGGTGAGCGTCATGGACTCCATTGGTTGTGTGATTTTGCCTGCCGGGTTAGTAGATACGCTGACGGTATTACCAAAGCCCAGCTTAAGCAGCCTCTTACCTTCCTCGGCGGCGGTTTGCATGGGTGAATCGGTCACTTTTACCGCCAACGGCTTACTTCCCAATGTGAGCACCACCTTCAATTATACCCTGACTCCGGGTGGCCCGGCCACGCAAACCGGGCTATCCACTGCAGCAGGCACCTTTGCCTTTGACCCGGCCAGCAACCCAGCGGGGGTATATACCATGAGCATTCAATCCATTACGGTAAATGGCTGCACGACCAATTTTAGCAGTGGCAATTCAGGAAGCTATACCGTAATCGCTTTTCCTACCATCAGCAGTGTATCAGCCTCTGCAGACGCTGTTTGTCTTGGGACTTTGGTGCACATCACGGCCAATGGCTTGATTCCGAATGTCAGCACAACCTTATATTATACCCTCAATGGAGTGCCGGGTAGTGAAACCGTGCTCGTCGCCAGCACTGGGACAGCCGTATTGCTTTCCGGGGTTTATCCCGAGGGGAATTACACGGTGGTAATTACCTCGGTGGAAGTGGCAGGCTGTTCCATTGTCACCAATTTGAGCACCATGTTTATAGTAGATCCCTTTCAGGCAGCCTGCGGATTTACCGTTGCCGGAAAACTGGCGACAGAAACAGGAAAAGGCGTGGAAGAGAGTTTGGTAACCATCGCGGGGATGAGCAATGCGATTCCGTTTTCCTTTACTGATTTTACCGATACCACAGGCATCTTCAGTTTTGTCAATACGATACCCCTTGCTTCAAACTACACCCTGAGTCCCGCAAAAAACGACAACCCCTTAAATGGTGTCACCACCTATGATTTAGTGCTGATTTCCAAACACATACTATATACAGAACCCCTCAACAGCCCTTACAAAATGATTGCTGCAGATGCCAATAAATCGAACTCTATCTCATCGTTCGACATTGTGGAATTGAGGAAGTTGATTTTGGGTATTTACAACGAATTGCCCAACAATACTTCCTGGCGATTTATAGACAAATACTATGCGTTCCCGGATACTAACAACCCCTTTGTGCCACTGTTCCCGGTAACCATCACTAGGAACAACCTGCAGATGAATGCCCTGAATGAAGACTTTGTTGCTGTAAAAATCGGAGATGTAAACGGCACTGTGTCACTGGGGCTTGGCATGAATGTGGAAAATCGCACCCCACCCGAAACATTGTGGTTCGATATTACTCCGTCCGGCCAACAACACATCCGTACTGTAAAAGCTGGGGAATCCTTCAGTCTCACGTTCTTACCCGCAGGGCCGATTACCGGATACCAGTTCACCCTGAACCTTGTCAACCTGGAAGTACTCGATATAGTCCCCAGCGAAGGCATGGGCGTCGAAAATTTTGGCGTTTTTCAGGATGCCATAACATGCTCCTATGTGTTCGGCAGCCCTCTAGAAAAGGGTGCGTTCAGCATCACTTTCCGTGCAAGGGCAAGCGGGACATTGAGTCAAATGCTGGCCATATCCAGTCGGATTACGCCTGCCGAGGCCTATAGCGCCGACAAAGAGATGGCTCGGATGGATGTAAAAGGGCGATTTATTGGGATAGCTGCCGAACAAAAAGGCTTCGAACTGTACCAGAACCACCCCAATCCGTTTTCCAGAACCACCTTTATTCCCTTTTATCTGCCAGCGACAGACGAAGTCAGGATTACTATATTTGATGCGTTTGGCTCGCTGCTCTATTCCGTTGAAAACAGATTCGAATCGGGTCAAAACACCTTTGAACTGGACGGGAATTTGCTTTCAGGCACCGGGATGTTCTATTACAAGGTCGAAAGTTCTACGGCGGCGGCGGCCAAAAAGCTGATGAGAAATTGAGGTCACACCTCCTCGTGCCTCAAAAGCGCAGCTCAAGTTCTCTTCAGCTTACCAAGTATGCCAGATAAATACCAAATCTACATTCAAAAGCTCCAAATTTACAATCAGCTTGCCGGGTCGGAATGATTGGATGTATCTTTCGCAGAGTTTTTTCCATTTAATCCATAATCGTTCAAGTGAAAAGTGAATTACTGCTCCTACTTGAGGCTTTTTGAGTCTTTGTTTTCCGTATATCCAGCCGCCCCGGGTAAGCCCCAGTACATTTTCCACAGCCGTTTCTGCATCCCTTAGACCGTTCTCATCGCTTTAACCTGCGATGGGCGGCGTCTGTTTTGCCATATCCAATTGCTTTGAGCAGGATGGTAAAACAAGTGCTTTGTCTGTGCATACTGCGCCTGGACGGGAATGGAATGATTGGAAGAAACTGAATATGCCACACCTTATACTTTGATAAGCCTCGCTTCTCAAACATATTTTTCTAATCCCGACATCCTCTTTTTTTTTGAATTAAACTTTTTTAAACTCTCACCTATGCCAACTTTTACAATCCTTCCTCATGCTTGGGTTAAGGAAAACTACCGGCTCAAACCAGCGCTGAGATCCCTTTTTATGGGGTTACTCTTAATGTTTTTCACCACCAGTAGTTGGGGTAATACCAACGAAATTGGGGTAGGCGAAAAAGGTTTTTTTACGGGAACGCCAACCGTAAGTCCTTCCAAAATAGTGGGTGTCAATCCAATTATAGATGCCACCATTGTTACAGAGGTTGCAAATCAACTTTCTGTTAAGATCAGACCTACTATAAACGTGGTAGCTGGAGCGTATAGCGGTGGGGTAGTCACTGTTAAATGTCCAACTGGAGTCGCTTTGACAGTCCTAAGCTCCCCTTATGGTTACGCACAGAGTGCTTTCTTCTCGAATGTTGGTGGCTTAGGATTTGACTACTATATTTATCTCTCAGACCCTGGGTCGCCTTATACGGTCACCTGGAATGCTGGGACAGCCTATGAGATTTTCAATCTTGGCGTTTGCGCCGATGCGGCAAGTTTTACCGTTGAATTGCTTTTTACTAATGGTCTTACCAATGGTGACTATTATCAGGAGCTCAATACAGATATAGCGAATAATGCCATTTATGGTGCGGCCGCAACAGCGGATTATACCGTGACCAATACCAATACTTTGGAGGAGTTCTGTACCATCCAGCAGGCTATAGATGATGCACAAACGCTGGACGGACACAACATTACGGTGGCAGCGGGTACCCGATACGAAGGCAATGTAACCGTAACCAAGTCGGTCACCATCAAAGGGGCAAACTTTGGCGTGAATGGAAATTCCCCGGCGGATATTACTTTGGCCAATGGCGCCAGGGTTTCAGAGACTATTTTGGTCAACTCAACTTTTCAAGTGTCTGATATAAACGTCAAAATTGACGGTTTTCAGTTAAACTCAGCCAGTGGTATTAATACCAACGGTGTGCTGGCTAATGCGGCGAATGGACTGTCCATTACCAACAACGTCTTTAGCAATTTAACGACGACTGCATACTCGAACCATAATGGTGCTGCGGCACAGTCCAATATCACCTTCAGTACGAACAGGGTGGATGGTAATAATACGGCAGCAATTTCAGCAATAAATGCTTGGGATGGCATTAATAACGTTACCATCAATTCAAATTATTTTACCCAGTTTGAAAGAGGTGTTCAGTTTGACAATGCTTCAAACGTAACGGTTAGCAACAACCATTTTACAGCGATTGGGATCAAGGGTTTGCAGGTTGCTACCCTGTGTTCTAATATCAACGTCCTAAGCAATACGTTTGACAACTGCAATACAATAGCAGATCCAGATCAAGGAGCCATACGGTTGTATGCCGGAGTGACAGGCGATATCGTAATCGAAAAGAATATTTTCAAAAACAATCACAATGCAGTGCGTGTACGGTCTGCAGATCCCTACACACACACCTTTTTTAAGGTCAGGTATAATATTTTTGAATCATCCAATACCAATAGCCTTTCGGATGGCTCTACTAGTCCAACGGGAAAAACTAATGGCCTTTGTAACTGGTATGGCGTCATTAATGGCCCAACCATAGCTACCAATCCGGGAGGCGCGGGTGAGGTGCTGGTTGACCCGAATGGTCAGGTCAATTACCGCAACTGGCTGATGTACGGCAATGACCAGGATGCAATCTTGCCTGGTTTCCAGATTCCAACCGCGATTACCGTGGTTCCGGGCACCAATACCAGTGTTGCAGAAAACCACTACCGGGTACTGTCCAATGCAGTTGGCTGTGCCCTGGCGGGACAGGTCATTACCTTGAATGGAACCTTCGACTGGACAAATGCGACCGCTCAGGCAGAATGGGCAAAAGGCAATGACGGCATCGTTTCAGCGGCCGATGACTACAGCATCCTCGCTCCGGTCAATGTAAATAATGTTACCCTTACCGCAAGTCCTCAATATAGCGGTGTGGTTCAAGGCCCCGGTGATCTGGCTGCAGCAAATCTTGAAGCGGTCTTTGTATTTGACGGTGGCGATAATCAGAGCTGGATAGTAGAAAATCTGGAGATAAAAGATATTGACCTGGCCATCTACTTCGGCAACGGTGCAGGAGGCGTTGATGCATTTAATAATGTAAAGGTTCGGAACAATAAGATCTGGATCCCAAAGGATTTGTTGGCTGATGTCAGTCAAAATATTGGCTTACATTATTCTTTTGGTACAAATCAGGAGATTAGTGGAAACATCTTTGAGGTAGATGGTACCGGCGTTAGCGCTGCACCGAATTATTCAGCTTCTGTAGTGATGCAAAGCAATACCGATGGAGCTACAGCCTATGATGGCTTACAGATCAAAAATAATACCATTAATATCAATGGTGCTCAAAATGCAGATCCTTCCATCATCTTAGGTATTTGGGAAAATGGACACAATCTGAATTCAGCCATTACTATTTCCGGAAATATCTTTACCAATCTGGCAGTAGGCAATAATCCAACATTAAACCTGCAACGCGCTTTCCGGGTGACTTCAAAATCAGGCGGTACCAAACAGGTCATCTACGAAAACAATGAAGTGGATGGGGCAAATATCGGAATTCAGTGGATAGACCCTTACACATATCCAGGCGGTTCCATGCCCGTTATTGTCAGAAACAACAAATTTGACAAAACTTACGATGGTATTCTGGTAAGACAGGATGGAAGCAGCGCCGAAATTCATGAAAACAGTTTTACCAATACTGTTCGTTATGCCATTAACAACATAGCGGGTGTCGGAACTACGAATGCTACCTGCAACTGGTTTGGAACGGTTGGTTCAGGCGCCATCGCGGCCCTGACTTCGGGTGCCGTAACTTACTCGCCTTATCTGATCCTTGGAACGGATGACGCACCTGCAACCACAGGCTTCCAAACTTCCGCTACTTGCACTACGGTTACCGCACTTTATGTTGATGATACAGACAATACGGGTGATGTCTATACACCAGTAGGCACTGGTAGTAACGCAAACCCTGGTACTGCAGCTTTGCCATACAGAACCATACAGCATGCAATCTCTTCTGCGGGCGCAAACGATATCATTTGGGTAGATGCTGGCGGTTATCCTGAAAATGTAATTGTCAATAAGACCCTCACCATCAAAGGTCCAAAAGAATTAGTGGATGGCTGCGATCCACTTCGGGGTACGGGGGAGGCCGTTGTTGTTCCTGCTACTGCAGCCATTTCTTCAGGTGAAATCTTTCACGTTGCAGCTTCTAATGTAACCATCAAAGGCTTCACCATTGATGGAGACAACACATCGATTCTCAGTGGATTTTCCAGCACAAATGGTGCTGATATAGATGCTGCAGAAGGAGTCACAGTTTATGAAACACTTATCAATAACCTGACTGTCCAAAACAACGTATTTAAGAACTTGTCCTATTTTGGAGTAACCTTGTATGATTATCCTGCTGGGGTTCCTTCAAGCGGTCACGTGATCTCGGACAACAAGTTCCAGGACTTTGGAACTTACGATGTGGGTTCGACTATTGAGCGGTGGGGCGGCGGTGTATTGCTTCATAACAATCAGTATGCATCGGTTGTCAACAACTGCATGGATAATCTCCGTTTAGGTGTTCAAACCGGGAATTTCTCTTTAGCAAATCCAGGGCTTCCTGTATCCCAGGTCATTGACGGAAACCAGATGACAAATATCCGTCGGATGGGTATTTTCCACAACTTACATTATAGCACTGCTTCAGGTCTTACACTTTCTAACAATACCATTTCAGGCAAAACAACCACTCCGGATGAAACCAAGTGGAACGGTATTTTGCTTTCTTCGTTGTCTGTTCCTTCCACTACCTCCGGGAATACGATTGATGCTATGCTGGTGGCTGCGGGTCAATCTCCAAGCGGTATTGAAGTGTGGAACGTTAAAAGTACAAGCCCTTCGGCCATCAGCGGAGGCTCTGTCACAGGAGCTATTAACGGAGTATTTGTCAATAATTATGATGGTTATGCAAGCGATGCTACCGATGGCGCTCATGCAAGTCTTTCCAGCATCAGTATCAGCCCAGCTGCTACGGGTACAGGGATCAAGGTGTATGACAACCCAGCCAGCACGCATGCCAACGTCCAATTGCAAATTGGGACAGGTGTTACGATAACCGCAGGCACGAAAGGCTTACTGATTGAGAATGCAAGTGCTTCTATTGTTGGGGCTACCTTGTCGAATCTCACCTTTACTGGCACAACAGGCAATTATATTGAGCTGGTAAACAACTCCGGCAACTTGAATGGTCTTACGGCGCTCTTCGACACCAAAACAGGTGCAACAGCGACGCTGACCGAGAACTTTACCATTGAAGACAAAATCGTCCACAAGATTGACGATGGCGCTTTGGGCTTTGTTTCGGTGAAATTGAATGAAGATTTCGTAACACCGGCCAGTTTCACTCCCGTTACGCTCACGCCTAAGGTACAACGTGGTGTCAATGCGGCTTCAGCCGGGTACATTGTAAACGTAGCCAACGGTACTTATAATGAGGACTTAGATATCAATAAGTCACTTACAGTAGATGGTGAATCACTTGCAGCGATCCTCCGTGGCCTGAATGTGGCAGGCAATTCGGTTACCATATCTGCTATTAATGCTACGCTTAAAGATGTCAAGGTAACCCGCGACTTCGGTGCAACCCTTGCCTCTTGGTATGCCTGTCTGAAAAACCAAGGCGTGACAATCAATCAATCAATCACGGGGGTAACGCTGGACAATGTTTGGATCACGGGCAATCGCAATGGCTTGTACATCAACAACGCCCAAAGCTTCACTATACAGAACTGTACCATTGAGGACAACCGCACGGGCATTCAGCTGGTGAATAATGTTAGCAGCGGCCAAATTGTAAATAATTTCATCCGGAACAACTTTACGCTTGGGGTGCTTTACAATGTGTTTGGAGGGACCAATTTTATTGGCACCAGTTTTAAACTGAACAACAATGACATATCCGGCAACTGGTATGCACAAGTCAGTTTTCACGATAATGGTACGGGTGGGACTATTGGAGACCTTACCGGATTCGACAACAACTGCAACTGGTACGGCACAGTTACACCAGACTACGCAGCTATTCCGGCAGGTGAGCCAGGATACGCTACACAGGTTCCTTCTCAGTTTGCCGGCTTAGATCCAGGCCTGAGTGCAGATATCCGTGGCACAAAAGCCAACCTGATTACCTACATTCCTTTTACAACAAATGGTGCGGACATTACACCATTGGTACCAGGATTCCAACCGACTCCAGGGTCTTGTACGGGTTTAGGGCTAGTTGTAAACGTTACAAAAAACCTCACCTATCCTACCATTCAACTCGCCATCAACGATGCTAATCCATCAGGCGATTTGATCACAGTGCCTGCTGGAACATTTTCTGAAAATGTAAACATCACCAAACCGCTTACGCTCCAGGGGGTCAATTATCTGTTAGCTGGTTGCAGTTTGTCACGAGGCGCTGAAAGTATCATCGCAGGTGGTGGTGGTACTGCAGTTACCATTAGTGCTAATGGAGTAACCTTAATCGGCTTCCAATTGGATGGCCGCACCGCTGTTTCTTCTACTGGATTTACCGATATCATTATCAAAAACAACAAAGCGAACGTTCAAGTCTTTGGTATTACTTCATCGGTGTTGACTACTTCAGTCACTGATGAGTATACCATCCAGGACAACTGTGTGGACCTGCTTTGCCAGGCTTATGAAGCATTTCCATTCGATGTTAGCCCAACACTGAGCGCTACACCAGCGGCCGGTGCCTGGTATGTTGACCGGTATGCTCCTGCAGGATTTGTTTCTGCAAGTTTTGGGGGAGGCAACCGCTTGAAGCATTCCATAAATATTGCAGATACCCAGGGTGATCCATTCTACAACACCCAGGGGCGTGCATACGATATTGCAGGGACGAAGGCCATGTCTATTCAATTATACGTTCCAACAGCCTGGGGTACACAAGGACGCCGTATGGCAGGTTTCTGGGGTGTAGGCGTTGATGTCTCGAACGTAGTATCTGACTATCCGATCATTGAATTCAGCAGCGACGGTGGTGTTCCACGATTCCGAGGCTGGAATGGTGCCGGCACGGGTTCGTGGGTGGATATGGGTCTGCCTACTGGCTTTGCCTATGACCAGTGGTATACCCTGAACATTGCACTGGTTGGAAACAACTTTATTTACAGTGTTGGAGACCTGGAATTGGTAATACCTGCAGATCCAACCACGGTATCTATGAAAAGTGTAATTCTCCAGGGGTATAATCATGCTCCGGGTTTGACTTACGATATCTATTGGGATAACCTGAACACTTTCTGCAGCCCTTCAGCTACTGCAAACACGCCAACGATTGGTGTATTACTTGCCGCCGCAAGCGGTACTGCAGCCGTCACAGTTCAGGATAACAGTGTGCGGGACGCCTTTTATGCGTATGTACTCTCTGCGGTGACTACGACCCCTCGTACCACTATTAAAGGTGGCACGTATACTAATCTGGTGCAAGGCGTAGCAGCAGTCAATACCCTCAATGGTGTTACGTATGCACCAAGCACGGTAGGCGTGGAGAATTTAACTTTTAATGATTTCGCTGGCGATTATCCTGCCATCCCAGCTGCCAACTTCCATGCAGGCATCTACGGGTTCACAGGTGGCTCCAATGCAACACACACGGTGGACATTCTCGTGAACAATGTGACGCTGAAAAACACCGGTAAAACCGCTCCCAATTCTGCTGGTTTATATCTTGCCGACTTCTCCACAGGGGCTGGTAACCGCTTGAATGCCACGGTAACTTTAAGCACCATTCAGGACAATAAAAACCGTGGGGTTGAAGTGCGTGGTGCCAATGCAACTGCATCAGTTAGCACCAGCCACATCCTTGGAAACGGCGTTGATCCGTTTGGCACGGGTGGCAACCATGGTTATGGTGTTTATTCCGGAGTAGGTTCTACGGTAACCTTGCTTAACAACTTCATTGCCAATCCGGCAGTACAGATTTCTGACAACGTTACTGCGCTGTATGAAGGCGTTGCGCCTGCCGCAACGATTATTGCGCATGATAATAGCATTGTTCGCAACAGCAACGGATTGCTTGCAAATACCACATCTGGCACCATCAATGGCACAAACGGATCAACCACCTGTAATTGGTGGGGAAATTCAAATCCGAATGTGTTCGATGAGTTTATTCTAGGTGCAGTAACCTATGACCCGTATCTGCCTTCAGGGGTAGATGTTGACGCAAATCCTGCCAATGGCTTCCAGCCAGACGTTCCTTGTCAGGACTTGACCGACTTCTATGTGAACGACAACAGCCTTACAGGCGACTTGATCACTTTCGCTGTAGGTCTCGATGCTCCTTTAACCCGTGGCACGGCACACCGTCCGTACCGTCACATCAATGCAGCGATTGGTGCTGCCGCCAATGGCAATACCATCCGGGTGGACATTGGTACTTACAGTGATGAGCAGGTATTGGTGAACAAGGATTTGACGATATTGGGAACCACAGGCTCACCAGCCGCCCGACCACTCATTAATTTCACCGGAACCGTAACGGGCAAACCCACACTGATGGATGTGTCTGTGGATGGAGCAACGATTGACAACATTGGTTTCAATGTTGACTTGGCAAAGTTGAGAAGTGCAATTATCGCTTCTGGCGCAGCTATTGATAACATTGCAGTGGTCAATAACGTAATTGACGCTTATGGAACCCCTGCTGGCAGTTATGGCGACAGGAATGCGGTAAGTATTAACTACGGTGGCCCTACAAATTACAGGGTCGCGGCAGGAGGGGTGAATAGCATTACATTCACCGGCAATACCGTCAATGGGACACTTCCAACAAGTTTCTTCAGATCTGGGGTCGCCATTGATGAAGGCGGTGGTACGTTGTCAGGCAACACCCTCCAATCCATCAATCACGATGTTTTGGTGCGCTTTGGTAGCAATGGTGCCGTTAATATCACTGGTAATAATTTGAATGGCGGTGGTATGGAATTGTCGGATCAAAATGCTGCTGCTGGTGTGTTTACGGTTTCTGGCAACACCTTTACAGGTGTTGGGGCACCAAGTACTGCTATGCTAAGGGTTAAGAACAACTATAACAGCATTTCGCACATGATTTCAGGCAACACATTCACCAATTATGAGTGGGGTGTCTCTTTAGAGAACATGAATACGGTTACGCTGGATGGCAACATTTTCAACACATCCTCTGCCACCGCTCATGCTGTTGTTGTGAATACGAAGTCCATTAGTGGCAATTCGAATTCCATCCTCCAGGTGGCCGTGGGTGCTACGATGAAAAATAATATGTTCAATGGCACAGGAACAGGCCTTTCTTTCTTGAACCATGATAGTGACAATGATTCCTATGGAACATTCACTATTGGTACTGTGGGCAATGCCAACAAGTTTGCATCCTCGCTTACTACGTTTATTTTGCTGGACAATCAAACTGGCCCATCCAATTTGTCTACGTTTCCTGACTATAACGCTTTGATCGGTGTAGGAGCGAGTGCGATAACCACCATGGCTTGCTGGGCTGAAGACATCAACATTGAAAATAATACATTCGATGTGGGGGCTGGACAGCAATTGCCTATCAATATGATCAATCCACAACGTGCCACGCTGGAATCAAAATTGACCCACAAGCCAGATTTCTCTTGCCTTGGTCTGTTGACGTATTTCCAATCACTGGTGGTGAATGCGAAGGTATTCCTACAGGGGCCGTACAATACCACCTCCAATACTATGAATGATGATTTGCGTCAGATTGTTATGGGCCCCTTGTTCCCATTGACTACTCCTTATGACACCATGCCCGACTTCTCTACGTTAAAGGAGAATAATTTTGTGGTTGAAACCATTACAACAGGTGTAAGGGATAATGCTGATGTAAACAATGCAATTGTAGACTGGGTATGGGTTGAATTGCGTAATTCATTGGACGAATCCGACATCGTGGCTACCCGTTCTGCATTGCTGCAGCGGGATGGCGATATCGTGGACATGGATGGTACTTCTAAAGTGAAATTCCCAGATACCTATGAAGGGAATTACTTCCTCATGATCCGCCACCGTAACCACCTGGGTGCGATGACGAATGCTACGGTTACTTTGAATAACATCTCAGCCCTGGTTGATTTCTCGGATCCAGCTTTGGTAACAGATGGTACAACAGGAACCAGTGCCCGCAAGCTTCTGGAAACCAGCCCGGACATCTATGGTCTTTGGGCCGGTAATGTCAATCAAAAGGATACTGAAGACAACTGGAGGATCAAGTACAACGGTACGCAAAATGACCGGAACGAGATATTGAAGAGGGTAGGGACCGGTACTCCTTTGAACATTGTCAATGGCTATTATCATGAAGATGTAAACATGAATGGTCAAACGAGATACACGGGTGCAAACAACGACCGTGTTATCATTCTGAACAATTTGGGAGCAAACAACCCACTAGGCACCATTACACAACAACCCAACAACTAAACCCTACCGGCTGCGCTGCTCGCAAGGCAGCGCAGCTGGATTTTTCTTCCATAGAAATTAAAAAAAATAACATGAAAAAGACATTTTTCAATCTTTTCGCCAGCCTCCTACTTCTGTCCGTTGGAGCAGTGTCGGTGCAGGCCCAAACCATTGATTTGGGGCTTTTCAAAAAATCCGCTATCAGCAATAAACTGGATGTACGCCTCCGGCCGACCGAGGACGTGGTAGATGGCGCCTATTCTGGCGGTATTTTTACCGTGCGCTTCCCTTCTTCTTACGGTGTGACTTTGAGTGCAGTGTCCAACACGGTTCTTTATAGCTATTCTTTTGCGGGACCTGTGGGGCAGTTTGAAGGTTATGACTATTACCGTTTTCAATTTGCAGGTTCTGTGAACACGGTGAACTGGGAAAAAGGCAAGGAATATCCCTTGATGACGATACAAGTAAACGGCACTACACCGCCAAGAGCCAAATTTGAATTGGTCACTAAAACTCCTTGGACCCGTTCCAACAATGCGGATTACTACCAGGAATTGAATGGCCAGGAATTACAGCGTGCGTTTTATCAGTTGCCCATTAAAGTAAGGTCATTTACAGCTAGCCCGATGCCAAACCGTACGGTACAATTGGATTGGGAATTTGAGTCTGATATTGAACTGGCCTATTCTGAAGTGGAGTATTCTAAAGATGGCCTGGAATTTGGTATGATCGGGAACGCAGTAAGTGCGCATGCTGAATCAGACCGTGTCTCTGCAGAATATGATTTTCTACATGGAACGCCACAAACGGGTGTAAACTTTTACCGAATCCGTATGGTAGACATTAATGGGATGGAAGAACGTACTGAAGTACGCGCCATCAATTTTGATGACCTGGATGCGGATTTCAGTGTTTTTCCAAACCCTACAAACGGTCCATTGACTTTGGTAAGCCGTAATTTGGCAAAACATACAGCCGGCGTTCATTATCAATTGGTTGACAATGCAGGTAAGGTTATTAAGTTCAATAATGTAAAGGATGATAATGTCACGCTTGACTTGTCAAAAATGCCTTCTGGTGCTTATTACCTGCAGGTTATGTCCGACCAGGAACAACTTGCTAAGTTTCAGGTAGTCATCGCCAATTAGGGTTTTTTAGCGCCCATAAAACAAAACCTAAAATGAGTGGCAAGTTTTCTAAACAGCCAATTCGTTAAATTTAACGTGGCAGTGCTGTCCTGTTGGGCAGCACTGCCACCCACTTTGTAGTGAATACCACACCTCGATATGAAACTGAAATTCTACTTTTTGTTTATTCTTTTAAGTGTTTGGAGTGCTGAAACAGTTTCGGCACAAGCCTTAATTGATATGACCATGAAAAACCTTCCGGTGGGCAGCAACAAGCTGGAAGTTCGGCTTCGCCCTACACAGGCCGTGACAAATGGGTCATATTCTGCTGGTATATTTACAGTGCGGTTCCCAATCGCTGTGGATACTTTGAAGGTGATCAGTTCTCCTTATGGCTATTCATTTGCAGGCCCAGTCGGCAACGATGGGACATATAAGTATTATAGATTTCAATTTGCTCAAGTTTATAACGTAACCTGGAGTGCCTGTAAAGACACCCTCGCTGCTGTACTTGAATTCAACAACGGTCCGGCAAGTGTTTTTGAGCTGGTAACAGGGGTTACTTGGACTAACGATAACAATGGAAGTTTTTATCAGGAGTTAGATGGTCAAGAATTACAAGGAGTATTTTACAATTACAATACCAGCGTAACAAATGTATCCTGCAACGGTGGCGCCAATGGTGCCATTGACCTGGTAGTAACGGGGGGGCGCTCACCATATACTTATGCATGGTCAACCAATGCAACTACCGAGGACATCAGCGGTCTTACCGCTGGCACCTATACGGTGACGATTACAGATGACAACGGGTGCACTTCTTCCATTGTATCCACGGTAACTCAAGCAGGAGCGATCGGATTGACTACCACGCAAGTAAATGCATCTTGCGGGAATAGCGATGGTTCTATTGACCTGACGGTCAGCGGGGGTACCGCACCCTTCACCTACGCATGGACCAACGGGGCTACCACCCAGGACATCAGTAATCTGGCCCCCAATACCTATACAGTCATTGTGACAGATGCTGGCGGCTGTACCAATTCTACCTCCGTCACGATTACCCAAACATCGAATGTGACACTCAGTACTACACAGGTCAATGTGCTTTGTAATGGCGCTGCTACCGGCTCGATAGACTTGACGGTCTCCGGCGGCGTGTTACCTTACACCTTCGCATGGACGAATAGCGCTACGACTGAAGACATCAGCAGTTTGCTGGCAAATACCTACACTGTCATTGTAACGGATGCAAACGCCTGTACCAAAACACTTTCGGTGACCATCACCCAACCCTCGGCCATCGTGCTGACGGAGACGCACGTTGACGTGCTTTGCAACGGCGCGGCCACCGGG
>Ga0163151_10003118_pt1 | contig 24322 bp, 25 predicted proteins | sample OliLakLV19MP5IB2_FD_145596 | JGI IMG/M metagenome (GOLD analysis project Ga0163151, IMG submission 145596) | Freshwater microbial mat bacterial communities from Lake Vanda, McMurdo Dry Valleys, Antarctica - Oligotrophic Lake LV.19.MP5.IB-2 | ecosystem: Environmental > Aquatic > Freshwater >...
GTGCTTCTATCGTTCTAAGCTTAAGAACTTTGAGTTATACCAAAGGGCGGTGGCAGCAATTCTGGTCTAAAATCAATCGCTATGGATTCTCTCTCTAAATTACCTACATCAAATTCTGGTCACACCCCTCCTGCTAACAATTCTTCCTAATTTTTGAATTTGCAATTGCTGTTGCTTATTAAGCAGCATAGGCAATAAAAGGATGCTCAAGATGTTTTGAATTAGTGTTGGCAATTTCTGTAGTTTGCGTAAATGAGGTATATCTTCTCCCTGTCTCTGTTTCTTAATTATTTTCATCTTCCTTTACGAGCGGAATGTAGGTTGCAAGACATTTCTGTATAATCTTAAAGACGTTTGAGCTTCTGGAAATCTGCCATCTCTTTATCAAGAAGTTTTTGCCCATTTTTGTGCTGCTCGATATATTTTTTGATTTGAATTTGATTTTTTTCCGTATCGGCGATGTGACTGGCAAATTTTTCGCTTACAACTTCTATTAGCTCTCTGAGATGTCTTTCTTCTAGTTCAACTATTAGTGTAAATTCTTGTACTATTTTTTCAGCCAGATTTTTGGCAAGTGATTGATAGTGAGTACGGAGATCCTTTTTTAGCTTGTCACTAACCTCCTCAATTTTTTGATGATTATCTTTTTGGTGAAAATAGCTGAGTAGATTAATTAATACAAAAACTACAAACCCAAAAATCCAAGGAGCATCTCTAAGTGCTGCCATAATTGATGCCATCATCTGCCGTTGACCTCCAGATGCACCTCCTACCATAGCGACTAAACCCATAACAAACATCAATTGCATAGTATTTGTTCTAACCTGTTCGAGGATATACCCGATGATAGAAGTTTCCTTATGAAAAAGACATTCATATGGTAATACAACAAAGGAATTAACCAAGATTTTTTGAATATCTATATTCTGTATGGGCTGAAATTGTGAGTCATCAGATAACGCAGGGATAATATCTAAAGCATCTTGAGTTCTTTGAAACAGACCATTCAAACCACCCTCAGAATAGGAATTACTAATTTGATACCATTCTGTACTAGCCCATTCTGCTAAAGCAACGCTTGTGAGGCGAGTTAACTTAAGGTTTATATCTGGATTACCGATTCTATTACTTTCGCTAATTTGAATATATTTATTCCCATCTTTTTTCACTACACATGGCTTTAATTCATCAATAAATTGTTGGACATTGTAAAATATGCTTTTCTTGCTGTAGGTGTCTAAAATAGATGCTTTAGACTGAGATAATTCGGTTTTGATTTGTCTGAAAAATTTTTCTTTGTCATCGTTAACCTTTTTAATTATTCTTTTTAGTCGCTCTTTAAAATCTTCAGTAGCAGTTGACACTAATTTATCTTCTTCTCGATCGATTCTTTTTTGAATATCCACTAATTGGTTTTCGTAATGGATATCAATTAAAGCCATTAGTTTCAGGATTTTATTGATAAGGCGTTGTGACAGGATATCTTCTGGATTTCTTTTGACTAGTGCTACTAATGTATCCAAAAAATTACATTTACTATTTGCTTTTTTATCTTTAGCATTAGCATCTTCAGATAAAGCCGCACTAAATGAACTAATTTCAAATGCAGAGCTACAAGATAAAGTTTGTAGTTTTTTTTCAATTGCTGCAATTTCGTTTTCTGTATCGGCAGCATCGCTTGAGGGTGCTAAGACTATAAAACACTTCGCAAAAGAATTCTTGGCAATCTGCTTTACAAACCATTGCTCATTCTCCGAAAGAGTCGCATTAGAGACAACCAAACATATTAGATCGCTATCTAATACCTCTCGATAATTTCTATCCTCTTGTGATATTAGAGACTCAAAAATTAACTGAGGAATATGTTCCTCGAAATTAGGAGCCCCAAGAGTTATGCAATCTCCAGACTGTAAAATGTGGCAACCATTGACACGATCGCCATTAACATAGGTGCCATTAGTACTATTGCGGTCGCAAATCTGCCAAGCTAGATGGTTATTTTTACATTCCGTATCGATCGAGCAATTTATCTCAGCATGATTCCAAGATACTCTACTGTAAATATCCTGAGACAAGGCAATTTCGGAACTTGGATTGCGACCAATAGACAACTCACATTTTGATTCAAGTTGATAAGAAATTTGGTTTTGTCTAGATAAACTCTCGATAAATTCACATAACCTGAGAAAAGTACGCTGAGACAAAGTTTCTTCAGGAAGATCGCTTAGAGAAGTTGTTTTCAATTCGTAAAATTCCGATAAACTTACATCAGTTAAGATCAGGGTAACTAACTCTTGAACTAAAGACTTGTCTTGGCTAACGAGATGTAGTATTAGTTTTTTTTGCTTTAAGCAGTCTGCAATTAGACTTAATTCATCAATAACTGGCTGAAAAATGTCACTTTCAGTAGAAGATTTTTGCGAAACAAATTTTTGGATTTCTTGGATATTCTGAGCTAGCTTATCTGACTTAGGAGACATAGTTCTAATTGCAACTAGACTTGATTAGTTCTACTGAAAATTAACCGATAATGCGGAAATATGCACATTAGGAATCAGATATGTAAATTTTTGAATGGGTAATGCCCAACTCAAGCTACTCATATGTTGCCATAACTTTTCTGAAACTTTAGATCCGTCCTTAAAAACAAATGGATCACCAGCCACAGGATACTTATGCCTGCCGTTCAACCCAACAACTTCACCTAGACTGTTTAGCAATGGTCCACCACTCATCCCTTTTTCAACAATATTAGTATATCCAAGTTGATACCCTCCTATCAGTGGCTGGGAAGGTATCAAATCAATCTGTCCTACTGTTAATTTGAGTGGCTTATTTTTTGGTAGATTTTCGCTGAAAGGAAACCCTCCTGCGAAAACTTTGTCACCTATGGATAAGCTATCAGAACTTTTCAAAATTGCTATTCGATATCTATGCTTGGGACTGTAAAACTGTATTACTGCCACATCATCATCGAATTTAGCAGTACGAACCGCGTTAGTTGAATAAATTTGACCATCAAATGTCTGAACATTATAAATCTTCCTAATGTCCGATAGAACATGTCTATTAGTAATTGCTGTATATAGTTCCCCTTCTCTCTGAACTAAAAACCCAGAACCCCATTTACCATCTGCATTCCCTTTTTCAAAAATCCTAACCGTAATTTCACTAGCTATTACATCTAAATCTACTTCTGATAGATTTTGACTGTTTGAACTTGTCGGTAGTCGATCGCAACAAACCAAACAAAATAGTGCGGAAACCACAAAAACAGTAGAGACGATTTTACTCTGTAAAGATGCCACCGTATTTGACAACTCAGATTTCATAGACTCTAATCCGTCTCACCTTTACGCTGGAATGTACCTTAACTCAGATCTTTCGCAAGTTTCAATAAGCTAAAAAAAATGATAAATAGGCTAAAAAAGCTGAAATGTCATAACGAGAAATCAAGGTCTTGAGGATCAGACGATGGTAATAATAGACTTCCTGATAAGGCAAATTACTTCTTTTGGGCATTGCTTACAAATATCTTTTCCATATCAATCACAAGCTCGTCACTAGCTCCTCGATGAACGGCTCCGGGTGCTACACCCGTAGCAGCATCAAATATTTCTCTAAGAACTGCTTTAGGATTATCAGAAGGTTTGAGAGTGAGCAAAAGACCATTACGCAAACATTCTCCACTTGAACTGCGTGCAACACATATAACTTTTTGCTTATTCAAAATCCCGGTGCTGATATACCGCAGCGAACCTGCATCTGAATGTCTTTGAAAACTAGCAGTTACAATTTCACAGCGTTGAGCAGGAGTGAACCCAGAAAAACTGGTGTCTGTCCATGCGATCAAATTAACAGTTAGACTAGGTGTAATTGCAACAGTAGTAGGCGCACCATCCTTGACAACGCATTTGTAAATTACACCTATGGAACCAGCATAGCTAGGTTGGCTAAATGCAATTGGGTAGATTGAAACCGCGACAAGAAACGCAGTTGATATTAAGGATAAGAAGTTCATTGAAGCTAGTATATTAGATTCTTGACTTAAACTAAGTAGATCTTACACTACCAATGACTATAATTATATAATTTTTTTTATAGTGTCTAGAAATTTATCCTTGAAGTTAAGAAAACCAGCTAAATTTCGATAGGGATTTCATGGTGATGCTGCCTATCAACACAACTTACTTTTTCTGCCTCGAATTTGAGTTGTCTAAACACAGTGGACCAGGACAAATATCCAGACCATTAGTAGGAGTGGGGGCAGGAGATAAGGTAGGAGTGTCAACAGGAGTTGGCGTTGGAGAAGGAGTAGTAGATGATTTTGGATTGGGGCTAGGTGTAGAAGTTGGCGGAGATAAAGGTGATGGAGAAGGCGATTTAGTATATTTTTCGGCTTCTCGAATAATGCGATCACTTTGGTTACGCCAGTATGGAGTGGATATAATTAGTCTTGCTTCAAACAAAGCTTTCTGCCACTGCCCCTGGTCGAGAGCTTCTTGAGCTGATTTTAAGAGTTTCTTATTAAATTTGGTTTCTTGTTGCCATTGAAGCGATTTCTCTCTAGCCTCGTCAAAGTTAGGACTTTTACTAGGAATTCTCCTGGCAAGGGTAACAGCCTCATCCAGACTACCTCGCTCCTCATAAATTTCGGTAGCATTTTCAAGAATGCTGATAGACCATTGAGCTATTAATTTCTGGGCTTCAGCACTAGCCTTAATTACATTTGGAACTTGATCTGCCAACTCAACCGCTTCTGCAAATTTAATATTGCCTGCTAGATCTTTAGCCTGAGCTAGTTGGCACTCCCCTAGAATACTGTAAATTTCATTCTCTGTTTTTTTTGCACTAGGAGAAGATCCCGTGAAAAGTTTGACTGTTTTTGGATTCTTCACTTGTTTGATACATTCTTCGTATCTAGATTCTTTCAGTAATTGCTTTAGATCCTGTACTAATTTCTCTTTGGTACCCGTACTGCTCCAATCTAAAGCTACAGTCGCAAGCAGGGCAACTATAGCTGCAACACCTATAGTTAAACCTAATGAAGATTTGAGTAAAGTTATTAGTTGATTGAGGATATTATTAGTATCCTGCCTTGTTGTTTCAGTTGTGTCGTTTAAGAGTGATGTATTTGATGAAGCAGTTGAAGAATTACTAATTGGAATAGAATTAGAAGAAGGAATTGAGCCCTCCTTCCCTGAATCATCTGGTTTAGTGCCATTAGCATAATTGATGGGTTGGGTTGAGATGGGCTGAGTCTTTGGAATGCTTTTTTGCTTGCTTATGGGGAGATGATTAACTTGAGTAGGCAAATAACCAGGGGGGGAAGCAGGTTGTGTGAGAGCATATCCCAAGGATGTATTCATCTGTATTGATGGGTAGGCAAGTAACAGAGGTTGGATAGCCTCTAGAGCTTCGGATGCGGATTGATAGCGATTTTTAGATTGATAGCATACCATCTTAGCAAGAATGGATTTTAGCTCGTTACTTGCCTGCTCTGCATGGTTTTGCCAGATTAGCTCTTCAGTATTAACATCCTCTTCTAGCTCCATCGGCATTATACCTGTGAGAGCTTGAATGCAGATTATGCCTAGGGCATAAATATCACTACTTTTGCGTGGCTTCCCACGAATTTGTTCTACGGGCATATAGCCATAGGTGCCTATACCAATTGTATTTGGAGCTTCTCCAATAGATTCGTTGACTTGAGTGTTGGTTTCTTTGACTGTCCCAAAATCAACTAGAACGAGTTTACGATCGCTCTGTCGCCTAATTATGTTATCTGGTTTGACATCGCGATGAATCACATTGTAGCTATGTACAAACTCTAAAGTCGTTAGGCAATCTTGTAAAAGCTCAATAACTGCTGACTCTAACCAATGACAACCTGGGGGCATTTCCGAACTCAGAGTACTACCTTCAATCAATTCTTGAACCAGATAAAATTCGCCTCCCTCTTCAAAATAAGCTAAGAGCCTGGGTATGCGATCGAAATTTCCTAGCTTTTCAAGTGCTTCAGCTTCTTTCAGAAACAAACGCCTCGACATATCTAGAAATTGAGGGCTACTAGCTGTAGATTTGAGGTGCTTGACTACGCACACTGGGCTTCCTGGTCTGCGAGTATCTTCAGCAATATAGGTTTGACTAAAGCCTCCTGCTCCTAAACTCTGAACTAGGCGGTAGCGTGAATCCAGTAAGAGTCCTAGCATAGATCTTTTATTGAGGCAAGTTTAACCAAATTATACCTTTAGATTAATCCACAGTATAGACATTTGCCAATCGGTAAGATACTCTATAGCTTTTTAAAGTCATAATGACTTTTGTGTGGAATAATGCTAACGGTTTGGTGTGAGAGGAAAGACTTATATGAATACAAGGTATTTTTTGCCAACTGTGGCGATAATTCTATTTATCAGTCCCCCTGTGTGGGCTAGTTCTTCTAGTTTCGATCAAACAGATGGAGGAAATTCGGCCGATCTAGGACTAATGGCACAATCTTTGCCAAATTTGAGTAATGAGGCTATTTCCCCATCAAAGCAGATGATCTCTGTTAAAGCCTTAGAAATAACTGGCAGCACTTTATTTAGGCTAGAGGATTTGGATCGGATTGCTCAGCCAATCATAAATAAGCCTGCAACGGTAGAAGATCTCAACAGTATTGCCGATGCGATCACTCAATTATATGTAGAACGAGGATACATCACCTCTAGGGCAATTTTAATACCCCAGACGGTGACTGATGGGGTCGTGGAAATCAGAGTGATTGAGGGAGGACTAGAAGGTATCGAAGTTGAAGGTATTAAGAGAGTAAGCAGAAACTATATTATCGATCGCATTTCCTTGTCAGAGTTAAATCCCCTCAACAAAGAAAGTTTGGATGATGCTTTGAAACTGTTGCGTGCCGATCCTTTATTTGAGAACTTTGAGGCTAGCCTTAGACCAGGCAAGGAAGCTGGTCAGAGTGTTTTGGTCGTGCGAGTAATAGAAGCTAATCCATTGAGTGCGGGTATAAGTGTCGATAACTACTATCCTCCTAGTGTGGGGGCAGAACAATTTGGTGTAGGAGCAAGTTACCGCAATTTAATCTGGGGCAGTGGAGATCGCCTTGCTGTCTCCTACAATCGCTCTTTTAGTGGAGGTTCTAACGTATTTGATTTTAGCTATCAAATACCTCTAAATGCTATGAACGGAACGCTGCAACTGCGATATTCTCCTAGCAATTTTCGTATTACCGATCCTGAGTTCTCGACTTTGAACATTCGTGGAGGATCGGATCTATATGAAATTAATTTTCGGCAACCTTTCGTAAGATCGCCACGAGAGGAACATGCGCTCTCTTTAGGATTTGCCTACCAGAATGGTCAAACTTTCTTGTTTGAAAACTTACCAACTCCATTCGGGATTGGTCCTGATGCTAATGGGGGTAGTCGTACAAGTGTCCTAAAATTCGGGCAAGACTATACTAACCGAGATCCTTCGGGGGCGTGGGCATTGCGATCGCAATTCAATTTTGGACTGGGGATATTCAACGCGACAACAAACCCCGATCCGATCCCAGATGGACTATTTTTTAGCTGGTCGGCGCAATTACAACGGGTTCAACAGTTAAATGATGATAATTTGCTGATTTTGCAGTCTGATATTCAGTTAACTCCTAACACTCTATTGCCTGCCCAGCAGTTCACAATTGGGGGTGGGCAGTTACTACGTGGTTTTAGGCAAAATGCTAGATCGGGAGATAATGGGATTCGGTTCTCGATCGAAAACCGCATTGCTTTACAGCGTGATGAGTCAGGAACTCCAGTTTTACAGCTAGCTCCTTTTATAGATTTAGGAAAAGTTTGGAATATTATAGGTAACCCTAACTTGCTTCCTAGTCAAACTTTCTTAGCAGGAGGAGGATTGGGACTACTTTGGGAGCCTTTACGTCGTCTGAATGTGAGGCTAGATTATGCCCTCCCATTTATAAGCTTGTCCGATCGCAGGAATAATTTACAGGATGCTGCTTTTTACTTCAGCGTTAACTATCGTCCGTAAGTCCTATTTTTCTGTAGGGGCAATTCATGAATTGCCCTTACTTTCGTAATTGCTGCGTAAGTCCTGATTAAACTACCACGGGCTACCAACCATCGTAAATGCTGCCCAATAGAAAGGATGTGATAGATCCTCTTGTTGCAGTTTCGTCACCAAATTTGCTGGCAGTGTAACATTTCCTCCTCTAGCCCCAAGCAACTTTCCTCCCTGCAAGCGGATCTGACCTTTCAGCATTGCTAGCTGGGCCTGCCTTAATGCCTCAGCTTTAATCGTAACCTCCGATCGATTGAGTTGGCGATATAGTTCGTTCATCAGAACTAATGTACCTTCATCGCTGACTTTCCATAAACTAGCTATAACCGACTTCACGTTAGCTTGAAGCGCAATACCAGCAAATCCCAGCTCAGCATCAGCATCACCTCGCGCAGTTTTACAAGCACTAAGAATTAGCAATTCAACTGGAGGAGTACCCCATCCGAGCGATCGCAATTGATTGGTATTCAATCTTTCAGAACCGTACAATTGAATAAATGCGTCATCACCAGAAACAAAATCAGCATGGGTTGCTAAGTGAATGATGCCATAGGGAGTCCGTTCGCGCTGTGCTTTTAAATTAGCTAAAGTAAATTCTTGATTTAAAAAGACAGCACCTGGCCAAGAATTGCGAATGATATCTAGCTCAAATGGTACTGAAGGCAAAGGTGTGTTGTTGGTAAATTCTGTTGCGCCCATTGCCAGTACTTGGCTATTTTTAATATTTTGGTAGCGCGTATCGGTCAACTTAAAGCTTGGGGTAATGCCAACGCTGTAAGTTTCAATAATGAATTTTTTTCCGTCATGCAGTGCGGCAATCGGTAAACCTCGCAGTTCTTCATCCATTGAAAATAGAATTGTATCTATCTTTTGCTTTTCTAATTCCTCTGTCATTGGAGCCACAAGCCACTGATAAAGCTGTTGAGATGGCTTTAGGTAGGCCTCCTTGGACCGATCGAGTTGGGGGGCAACTTCAACTTGAGCCAGCAGATCCTCTGCTGCGTCTAAAACCTTTTTTCTGGTTACGTTAACCGTTTTGCGTATGGGCTTACCGCTAGATGTAACGAGAATCAAGGAAATTTGATCGCTACCTTGGATAGGTTGTTTACCCTGCTTGATTTGCTGTTGAGCTAACTTGTTCGCAAATTGAGAAATAGGTATGTAGCTATTCTTTTGAGGTATTTGAAGTTTCTGTAAGTATTCAGCCGTAAGGGCATCATCGTTAGATGGTAGCGTTGGGTCTGTACTTGCGATTCCTGTATCTGTTAGGAAACTGGCATAGATAATTGCAGGCTTTTTACCTGTAGATTTTTCAATGCGCTTAAGCGAGTCACTAGCACTCTCAACAACGTCCCGATCTCGACTGGGTGTAAAAGCTAGTTTGGAACTTGGCTGACGTTGAACTTGAGAAACTGCCGCATCTATAGCTGAAATAGTTCTTGGTGGAGTTGGCGTTGGAGTTGGAGGAATTGGGGTTGGTACTGGAGTTGGTGGAATTGGGGTTGGTACTGGAGTTGGTGGAATTGGGGTTGGTACTGGAGTTGGTGGAATTGGGGTTGGTACTGGAGTTGGTGGAATTGGGGTTGGTACTGGAGTTGGTGGAATTGGGGTTGGTGGTGTACCGCCTGCAAGCACACCAATCGATCCTCCTGGCGAGGCATATGTTCCGAAGATGGTAGTTCCCAATGGCAATGATTCGGCACCAGTTGTAATTGTTCCAGCAGTACCATTACGTTGAGCTAGAGGAACAGAAGGGTCAAAACCAATAGTAAAAGTTTGATTAGCACCAGGATCGATATTAACAGTGCCATTCCCAGTCACACCGATTGTAGAAATAGTGGCATTCTGTCCGTTCTTTGCGAGGAATGTATTCGTTCCCCGAATTAGCCCGTTACCTGTAGCAGAGATGTTAACGTTACCACCTTTACCAAAATCAGTTTGAGTATTAATCCACCCAAATTGAACGTTGTTACCAGTTGATTGCAATGTGACATTGCCTCCGTTTAGGATGCCATTAGCAAACAAGCCAGAAGTATCGATATTTCCGAGAGAAATATCCCTGCCTAAAACATTGACTGCGTAACCGTTATTAACTATATTTCCACCTAAAACTGTGCCAGTAGTGGCGAGGGTAATTGGGTTGTTGAAGGTTGTAGTGCCACTATTAGTACTGATGTTGCCACTATAAGTATTCCCACCGAAAGTTACAGAACTAAAGCCAGGAGACAAAGCAGCGAGATCGGATGCTGTGATATCTAACGTGCCAACACCAGTATCGGCAGTACCACCAATAGCGATATTTTGACTGGCGGTAAATGGTTTTAGTATTAACGAACCGTTACTTCTAACAATTAAAAAATTAACATTACCTGCGGCAAAATTAATCTCATTACCAGTAATACTGACATTTCCCCCAACTGTGCCTAGGGCATCAATCACTGCCATGGCTGGAGGGGATTGTGTGACAGTAATATTGTTTCCAGAATTTAGTGTGATATTGCCACCTTGACCAGAAGGGGTAGACCCCACTCTAGAGTAAGGAAGAATGCTATTAGTGCTGATATTGCCATTGGGAGCATTAACTGAAATTGCCCCGCCTACTTTAGAAGTGCCAGTAGCAGTAGTAGCAATTTGTGAATATGAGGCTAGAAAGCCTGTAGTTATATTGCCATTGGTAGTAGATAGCGAGATTTGTCCGCCATTACCAGCAACCCCAGTTCCAAAATTAACAAACGATGAGGAGTCGATATTATTTGTAGTAATACCACTGCCAGCATTGAGAGTGATCCCACCCCCATTACCTAAATTGCCAGATCCACTACTTCTGCTATCGATAAGATCTGTAGTAATAGATCCATTATTGGCAGTGAGGTTAATATTTCCCCCATCTTTAGAAGAACCAGTAGCAGGAGTAATAAGTGCTGAACCTGAGAATAGAGTGCCTGTATTTATATTGCCATTGGTAGTAGATAGCGAGATTTGTCCGCCATTACCAGCAACCCCATTTCCAGGATTACCACTAGAGGAGGTGGAGTTGATAACACTTGTAGTAATACCACTGCCAGCTTTGAGCGTGACCGCACCCGCGTTACCGAGGACACCAGTTCCGCTTGTAGAAGCATTTAAGACTCCAGCAATATTTATACCATTTGCAGCAGTAATCTGAATTAGACCTCCATTGCCAGCATTACCAGAAGCAGAAGATTTTGTATCAATTGAGACATTAAGCATATCTGCCGCCACATTTATTCCTCCATTAGTGGCGTTTAGAATAACCCCTCCTCCATTAGCAGAATTTCCAGAACCTGTAGTAGAGTATGCCTTAATTGCAGATGCGTCGATGTTCCCATTACCAGTAGTTAAGGTTATTGTCCCTCCATTACCAGCATTACTGAGAAAGTAAATAGTGTTAGAAAAAGCTTGAATACCGTTGGCAACACTAATACCATTACTCGCGGTAATATTGATATTGCCTGCATTACCTGCACTGCCTACAGATGCGAGAGAGTTAGCTGATATATAGTCGGCTGTGACGCTACCATTATTGGCATTTATGGTGATATTGCCGCCATTTCCTAGCGCTCCGAGACCATTGTTAAAGTCTGAAACGATTTGACCAGAGGCAGAAATAACATTTCCGTTGGTTGCAGTGAGAGTAATATCACCTCCATTACTAGTATTATTCAGTGATTGGGTAAGGATGCCGCCAAGTGTAAGACTATTTCCTGAAATAGAGATGTTTCGACCTCTTGCCTGAATAATATCAGTCGGATTCATTGAGAAAGAGCCACCACCAATTCCATCTGAGTTGGCTATAAAAGTAATTGAGCCAGATGTAGCAGGAGTCCCGCCTGAAGCAGCAAAACCGAGTATATTCCCAGTTAGAGTCCCAATTGTAATGTCATTGGTTGCCTCTAAAATCACATTTGCAGTGTTTGGTAAAGCTTGTAGGGCACTTTGGGAAATAGTAATGGGAGCACCAACAAAATCTGAGGCGGCAAGGATATCGGGAAGAGCGATATCGCCTGTACCAAGAGGAATATTAGATATCGTAATATCAGTTGGATCTAAGAGCAGACTGCCAGTGTTACCTCTAGGCGCACTTAGATTTACCGTACCGCGATAGATCAGGTTCTGCTTACCAGAGACTTCGACAAAACCACCATTACCAAAGGTGAGCCCCCCACGCGCATTAATCGTGCCATCGAATCTAGTAGTATTGTCTGACCATACGATCACCCGACCACCATTACCACTTTGTAAAGCGTTGGCGTTAATAGTGGAATCTTGACTTACATAAGTCCGCGATGCATTTGGAACACTACCTTTCCCTTGATAATCACCACCAATTAGGACATTACCGCCGCCATTTGTGCCAGAAGCATCAATATTTGCGCCAATTAGCCCGACCTTGTTTCCCAACACCTGCACAGAGCCGCCCACATCAGGACTAGAGACATTGAGCTTACCAGAAGCAATACTGATGCCTGGTTCATTAGGCACTACAGTTTCGGCACCCGTTAGTACTACTTGCCCATTTTTTACACTCAAACCAGTAGCACTAGGAATATTTCCGCCAGTAAGTAGTAGAGGTAATGTAGCGATGCCACCAGTCCAAGGTTGGGGTTGATTGCCAACAGGCGAAGGGGTTTGAAATTCTAAGCTTAGCGGATTGCCAGGCTGGCTGAGGCGCACCCAGTTGTTTCCAGGCACAGCAGCAAGAGTAATCTGACCACCAGGCGCATCAAGAGCACCAGTATTGATTACTGTGCCACCCACCAAAGAAAGATTTTGCCCAAAGCCAACCGCTAAACTACCCGCATTGACGATCGCCCCAGGATTAGACATCGTAAACGCAAACTTACTAGGATTACCCGTTAATACTGAGTAATTATTCGAGCCAGAAGCATTAAACCAGCTTGAGCCAAACCCAATAGCATTAGCACTTGTAGCCGTAAAAGAGCCTGGTACGTTAAGGCTAGCATTAGGCCCAAACACAATTCCTGATGGATTCATCAAATACAGGTTAGAAACCCCACCTATAACTTGCACCAACCCATTAATTATCGAAGGTTCGCCACCAGTAATGCGCCCTAGAATATTACGGATGTTGGGGTTAGACAAGAAATTGGCAATTTGGTTACTATCCAAGCCAAATCGAGAAAAACTATGGAAAAGATTTTGCTGATCTTGAGAAAACTGTCCCCCAGTTATGTTGAAGCGATCTCCACTAGGATTGACGATCGTATTAGTACCGTCATTAGCTGGTTTAATCGACTGCGCTGTAGATGATTGAGGGGAGACAAACAATGCCAAAGGCATTGTTATCAATATCATCAGGAGCAATCGACAATTGCTAAAAAATTTCAGGGGTGACTTAGCAGATAAGAAATAACCTATCGATCTCTCCCCGTGGCGGGAAGCAAAAAATAATATTGACATCGATCCACTCCTCTCACATTAACCACTAATAACCACAAAACATAGCCGCACACTAAAAATAGAGAATCTCGCTATTTTTGGTAAAGACTATCATAGTATGGACTAATTGCAAGTAAGTACACCGTAAAATTTTAAGCGTATTTAGTTTATAGGTAAAGGCGCTAGTCTTTGGCTGAGACAAGATCGAGCAAACTTTGCTACAAATGCCATAGCTTAACAGTTTTATCACTACTGCCACTAGCAAAGGTATTCCCATCTGGGCTAATCGCGATCGCACCTACCTGCCAAGCGTAACCAGCGATCGTAAAAACCTCCTGATTATTTTTCCAATCCCAAAGTTTGACAGTTTTATCCTCGCTACCGCTAGCAAGAAATTGCCCATTAGGGCTAAATCTTAGATAGTTGACTGTTGAGCGATGCCCTGACAGCAAGGCAATTTCTTCTTCGGAGCTAGCCTCAATATTCCATAGCTTGATCGATCGATCAGCACCCCCAGTAGCAAGAAATTTCCCGTCAGGACTAAAAGCTAGAGAATTTATGGCTAGTTTATATCCACTAATCATCCGAATTTCTTTTTCTGTAGAGAGATCCCACAGTTTAATAGTTTTGTCTGCACTGGCACTAGCAAGAATTTTCCCGTCAGGACTAAATCCCACAGCATTCACAGCAGCGGCGTGTCCAGTCAAAGATAGAATTTCTTTTTCTGTAGAGAGATCCCACAGTTTAATAGCTCTGTCTGTACTGGCACTAGCAAGAATTTTCCCGTCAGGGCTAAATTCCACAGCATTCACAGCAGCGGCGTGTCCAGTCAAAGATAGAATTTCTTTTTCTGTAGAGAGATCCCACAGTTTAATAGTTTTGTCTGCACTGGCACTAGCAAGAATTTTCCCATCGGGGCTAAATTCCACAGCCTTAATTGCATCGGTATATCCAGTTAAATTGAGAAATTCTGTTGTACTGACTAAGCCCCACAGACTCCTGTCATGTCGATCGGTTTGCTCTAGATTGGTAGGAAAAACGTCTGTCTTACGAGGTGTTAACTGAGTTGTTGACATCTCTGTCGCAGATGTGATGTTGCTCTCTGGATTCAAAGTTATAGGATCGGCAGCTAAAGGAGGAGAATCTATATTTTCGGCTGTTATAACCTCTTGAGATGTTTCATCTGACACTTCGGATGCGTCAGAGCTTAATGTCAGTGATTCAGGTATTTCTGACTCACTGACATTTTCGTTGGCATTCTCAACTTGAACGAAATCATCTACAAGAGATCGATCGCTATCGGCTAGATTCGGATCTACATAGGTTTCATGATCAATAGAGTTTGATTCAATACTTTCGATTGTGTCTAAATCTATATCGTCAACATCAGAAACACTACTTGAAGAGGATATATGAGAAATTTCTAAGGGTTCATTTGATTGCTCACCCACGCTTGCATTAATCTCTAATTCCTGAGACTTTGAAATAATTTCAGAAAAGTTTTCAGGATTTTTCTCGGATTCTTTTTCAGGCAATTCATCAAGTGCAATACTAGAGCTAGATGCAGGTATAGATAGCAGAAGAATAGATTCATGTTCCTCTATTGCTGAACCATCGGATGTTTTATTGGAATCTAATGCTTCACTCGAAACAATCTCAATATCTGAAGGTGGATAAAACATCACCGTTGCATTAAGAACCTGACGCTCAAAAATAAGCTCTGGTCCATTCCAACTCAGAGTAATAATGTCTCCCGACTTTAGTTGATAGGCACCTTTTATTTGTTTTCCATTCACAAATGTTCCGTTAGTGGTGCTAATATCACGGATCTCCCAGTTCGGTTCAGATGCATCTGAGATCGGGCGCACCTCCGCATGGTAACGAGAAACCGTAGCATATTGAGCAGGGTCGAGCACAATTTGGCATTCAGGAGCACGACCAATCACAGCAACTTCTGTTTTAGGCAGGAGATGGCGTATTTTCTTCTGCCCGTCGCCTGTATTACAGTGGAATGTTAACATTGCAGAGCAATCTATCTCAGTATGCTTCATAGATAATCTCCATAAAAAGAATTTTGAAGGACTTTATCGTTTGAGATAACAACTTTACCCTTGATTAAAAATACTCATCACTCTATTAGTTTATAGTAGTGCGGTTTCATCCTGAATTTATTCAACAGTTACTGATTTGGCAAGGTTTCTGGGCTGATCGACATCCGAACCACGATGATAAGTAGAAGTGACAAAGTAAAGTTAACACCCAAAATCCTGAAAACCACAGATGGGCTTCGCCCTGCGACGCATGATCAGTTTTTTGTAGCTATTATGCTGGGGCTGTGTTCGATCTACTAAACACAACATAACTCCAGCATCACACAAAATCATAACTCTAACCCCTGTTGCCGATACTTCCTCAATAAGCCCTCTTCATATTCATTAACTGGTTCGATTGGAGAAATTTCTAATCGATCGACAGCCTCAAACCACCGCAACCATCGATCGGAAATGCTTACTGGCTCGTCACTATTCTTAAGTTCGAGCTGATGCTTCATAACCATAAAGTCAATAAAATTGTTCACCTCTTTTAAGAGTGGCTCTGGTAATTGCGACAACTTAGCCACAGTAACTTCACGAATTGTCATTTTTTGATCTCCTAAATCTATATAGATTAACCAAGAACGTCTTACTCAGAGTTAAAAAGAGTTGGTGACGATTTTCAAAGATCTTGCCAAAATGTTTGGAATGAATGCTTGAGTAAACTATGGCAAAGTTTGCACTATAGAGCAGAAATTACCTTGAAGTTAGGGAAGATTGGGGTATTGGCGGAAATTGGGCTTACGTTTTTCGAGGAAGGCTTGTTTACCTTCTTGGGCTTCTTCGGTCATGTAAAACAGTAAAGTCGCATTACCAGCTAACTCCTGAATCCCTGCTTGCCCATCACATTCAGCATTAAATGCGGCTTTGAGACAGCGAATCGCCAGAGGGCTTTTATCTAAAATTTCCTGCGCCCATTGCACCCCTTCAGCTTCTAGTCGATCGATCGGCACGACTTTATTCACCAAACCCATTTCCAGAGCTTCTTCAGCATTGTATTGACGACAGAGATACCAGATCTCGCGGGCTTTTTTCTGCCCCACCAGTCGCGCCAGATAAGATGCGCCAAAACCACCATCGAAACTGCCTACCATCGGGCCAGTCTGTCCGAAAATCGCATTATCGGCGGCGATCGTCAGATCGCAAACCACATGCAAAACATGCCCACCCCCGATCGCATAACCAGCCACCAGAGCAATCACAGGTTGAGGCATTGTCCGAATCAGGCGTTGTAAGTCCAGCACATTCAGCCGAGGCACACCATTCTCAGCGATATAACCCGCTTCACCGCGAATTTTTTGATCGCCGCCAGCACAAAACGCATATTTGCCATCAGCCGCAGGCCCAGCCCCAGTTAGCAACACCACACCAATTTCAGTATCTTCCCGCGCATCGGTAAAAGCCTGAAGCATCTCGGTAATTGTCTGCGGACGAAACGCATTACGAACATGGGGACGGTTAATTGTTACCTTCGCCATGCCATCAGATTTATGATACAGAATGTCTTCAAACGTGCCGATTTTTTGCCAGTTTGTCGCTTGCCAATTTGTCATGACTTAGATATCAGTAGAGCCAGGGGAAGATTCGTACAGCGCATCTAAACGAGATCGAGCATCATCAACACTAAATGAGCGCATCACTAATAAAGGTTCGTTGGTCAAATTACCTGACGCATCGAGCAGTTCGGGATGAATTGTCCTAGAAGTTGCGCGGCGAGTGGCGTAGCGTTGACTTTTTACGTCATTTTGCGCCAGAGAAACCATACTTCTAATCAAGTTAACAACAGCAAACAGAGAGAGTGCCGTAAATGCAACTATGTATAAGATTTGCAACATGGTTTTTGTTTAATCTGTTAGTAAATTAATTTAATATTAAATCGATTTTATAGCTTAATTTAAGAATACAAGTCTATTGCCTGTATTGCTTAAATTTACTCTGGATTTCGATCGGCTGTAGTTTGACGAAACCGCATTGCCACGGCTTGACACTCCATCAACAGATGATGCCAAGGGGCGATCGCCGCGATCTCTACGCCTACTTGTTTGCCAGTAGCTTTGAACAACATCGTCGTCGCACTGACTGCTTGCTGGGCATCTTTAATCCGTATAACCAAGTTTGCTTGGTCAACCTCAGACATGAAACTCATTCTTTCGGTCTCGAATAGTTGCTGCGATCGATCGAACCAGTAACGAAAATCATCTAAAAGTGGCTCCAAAATAGCTTCTAAAAGCTCAGGTTTAGAACCACTATTCCCAGAAGTGTCATAATTATTCATATATTTTCTGGATGCCATATTTAATCAAATAATCAAATCATTAAATTCAGTCATTAAATCTACCGAGTGATTACCAGAAAGCGCGTAAGTATTTATACTGCGATTCTTACTGGCAAATGCTTAGTGAGCTTAGGCTTTAGCTATATATCACTATCTTAACTCAATCATAACAGGATTCCGTAATTTTTCTTAACAAACCGACCCCCATGCCGATATATCTCGATCACGGTGCGACCACACCCACAAGACCAGAGGTAATTGCCTTAATCACTGAGGTAATGCAGTCCCAGTGGGGCAATCCTTCAAGTCTGCACACTTGGGGGGAGAGAGCGGCGATGTCGATCGAGCGAGCGCGTTTGCAGGTCGCAGATTTGCTGAATGCCGATGCCACAAACGTGATTTTTACTTCAGGTGGGACTGAATCAGATAATTTAGCGATTTTTGGTATTGCCCGCCGTTATCGAGTGCCGCAACACATGATTACTTCGGCAGTAGAACATTCAGCGATCGAACAGTCTGTGAAATTATTAGAGCAAGCAGGATGGCAAATAACGCGCTTACCAGTAAATCAACAAGGCTCGATCGAGCCAGCAGATTTAGTCAAGGCTTTGCAACCAAATACCGTTCTAGTTTCGATTATCTATGGACAGAATGAGGTGGGAACGCTCCAGCCGATCGAAAAACTGGGCAAAATCTGTCGTGAGGCGGGTGTTTGGTTTCACACAGATGCGGTGCAAACGGTGGGAAGATTACCTCTAGATCTGCAAAAGTTACCAGTCGATCTATTGTCGATTTCTAGTCATAAACTTTATGGGCCTCAAGGTGTAGGAGCTTTGTTCGTGCGTCCCGAAGTTGAACTTGTGCCTTTACTGATGGGTGGTGGTCAAGAAAATGGGATGCGTTCGGGGACTCAGCCTGTCGCTTCGATCGCGGGTTTTGGTCTAGCTGCACAGCTTGCCGATCGAGAATTGGAGACGGAATTTAGGCGATTAAGTCGGTTGCGCGATCGACTATTTACAAAGTTGGCAGATATTCCAGATTTACTGCCGATTGGTGCGAGTGGAGCGCAGAGATTGCCGCATCATGCCAGTTTTTGTTACAGCCATCTCAATGGTCGCCAGATCGTCAGAGCGATGAATCAGGCAGGGATTGCGATTAGTGCGGGTTCTGCCTGTAGTAGCGGCGCGATTTTGCCAAGTCCAGTTTTATTAGCGATGGGATTTACTGAGTCGCAAGCTCTCGGCGCAATTCGGATTACTCTAGGCAAAGCTACGACCGATCGGGATATTGAATTTACAGCCGAGACCTTAAAGCAGATTCTCAAACCCAAGATTTAAATTTTGTAACTACAATTTGTTGTTACAATTAGCGAATGGAGTTTGAATGGGATGAGTCAAAACGGAGTTCTAATATTCGCAAGCATGGTATTGATTTCTTGAATATTCCAGATGTTTTTACTAGATCGATTTTAACTATTGAAGATGATCGATTCGATTACGGAGAAGAACGGTTCGTGACTTTCGGCTTGCTTCAGGGGCAGGTTGTTGCGGTTGTTCATACAGAAAGTGAAGGTTGTATCCGAATTATTTCAGCAAGGAAGGCAAGCAAATATGAACAAGAAACCTATCTCGAGCAAATTTGAAGCGGATTGTCAAACAGATTGGAATAAGATTAACTCTATGGCTGACGAAGAAATCGACTTCTCTGATTGTCCTGAAATTACGCCAGAACAGTTTGCCAAGGCAGTGGTTAGACGTGGGCTACCTGTAGTCAAAAATAAGGCTCAAGTAACTTTGCGGATCGATAATGATGTACTAGAGTGGTTTAAATCTCAAGGGCGAGGCTATCAAACTCAGATTAACAGCCTGCTGCGAGCATATATGGAAGCTCGTCATTAGACACAAGTAAACCTCTAAAATGAACTTGGACTTCGATTTTAAATCTCTTTTAGAAACACCCGATCGATCGACTTTAATCGGTAAAAGAGACTTCGCTATTCTGAATTTGATTTGTCACGATCGACTTAAAAATGGTCAGATCGCTAGGATAAATCTCAGCGATTTTGATTTCGAGCAACGGTCGCTTAAGATTTCCACCAAAAGTAACGATAAAATTAATCTCCATCCCAAAACCGCAGTCGCCCTCCAAGACTGGTTAGAGAATATCGATCACGATCCAGATTCTCCTTTATTTTTCGCCTTAGATCGATCGAGTTACGGTCATCGGCTCACTGGTACGGCAATTTACAAAATCATTACCAAAGTCGCAAAGTCAGCAAACATCGAGCATCCCATATCACCCGAACGACTCCGCGCCAAGCTAATTCAGGATATCCCAAAATCAACTATCCCAATTCTAGTAACAGAAATTATCCCGTCCAGATCGAGATCGATTTCAGAGTTCGATTTACATAGAGCGCAACATTCTATTTTGGATGATTTACTCGCAGATAAACGCAGTGTGAATACGAAAAGAGCCTATGAGCGAGACTTACAATACTTCTTTCAATTCGCTTACAGTCAAGCCCCTGCCGAATCCCTAATCCAGCAATTCCTCCAATTAAATCGATTTGAAGCGATCGCTCTGGTGCTGAAATACAAATCCGCCGCGATTGCCCAAGGGCTAAAAGAAGCTACGGTCAATCGTCGGATCGCCTCGATCAAAGCTTTGGTAAACTTTGCAGGTAAAATTGGACATTGCACTTGGACACTCAACGAAGTCCAAAGCGAATCCGTCCAAACCTATAGAGATACCACTGGGGTTGGGCTAGATGGGATCTCATCGATGATGCGTCAAATCGATCGAGACTCACTCAGTGGTATCCGTAACTATGCGATCTTCAGGCTTTTATGGGATAACGCCCTCCGACGTAATGAAGTGTCGATGACCGATCTGGGGGATTTCGATTCGACGGGTCGATCGATCCAAATTATTGGCAAAGGTCGAGGCACGCAGAAATCTCCGATCAGTCTCAGTCAGGCGACAACGACGGCAATTCAAACTTGGATTTCAGCTAGAAAGAAAATTACTCCCAATATCGAGCTAAATTCACCGCTTTTTATCGCTTTAGATCGAGCCAAGTGGGGACATCGACTAACTGGCACGTCGATTTATAAAATTGTTGATTCGATCGCCAAAGCCGCAGGTATTAGTAAACAAATGTCGCCGCATCGGATCAGACACTCTGCGATCACGGCGGCACTGGATGCCACTGACGGCAACGTGCGTAAAGTCCAAAAACTCTCCCGCCACAAAAAAATTGATACCCTCATTCTCTATGATGACAATCGTAAAAACATGCAGGGTGAAGTTACCGACTTGCTTAGTGAACTGATATAAATTGGATGTTTTGGGATTTATATGTTGAAGTCATGGGTGGTACTCCAGTTTTTACAAATACAAGAGTTCCCGTACAGACTTTTTTAGACTATCTCAAAGCAGGAGAATCAATAGATGATTTTCTGGATGGATTCCCAACTGTAACTAGAGAACAGGTTATTTTCTTCTTGGAAGAATTGGGAAGAACATATTTTAGTGTAGCGGCTTAATATGAAGCTTCTTTTGGATGAGTGTATCGATCGAAATGTTCTATCACAGGTAAAAGATGACAAGAAATCGATCGCTTTCCACAAACACATGAGTGTGTAATAACTCAACTAACTGTAATTTACATTTGACTGATTATACGGAATTTTATATAATCAGCAAGTATTACAACTGAATAACCAGAAATTATGGCAATCAAATTTTATGAAAGTCCTTTCCGTGCGATCGAAGAGTCTGAAATGGCTAGCAAGTCTGTTTTGAAGGCTGACTTGACGATCATGATTCGCGACATCATCGACATTAAGGGTTGGACGCAAACTGAAGCTGCTAAGAAGTTAGCGGTTACGCAGCCTCGTGTATCAGACATTGTGAATGGAAAAATTGATAAGTTCACATTAGATATGCTGTTTTCGATGCTTGATAAGCTTGGATTTAGAACTGAATTTACTTTTACTAGTTTAGAGGAAGCTTCAATAAAGATTCAAAGCAAGGATTTGGTTAAAGCAGCTTAGCTACTTCTGTTTTTTCATGTTGCCTAACTCAGATATAGCAACAATGATCGAAATGGCAATTATTGCTAGAATATTGAAATACCCATAGAAATTATAGGTGCAGCCAATGGTTACAGAAATTAAGCAGATGGTGACTGTCGGTAAAAATGGAAAAATTGAACTTTATACACCAGAGTTGCTTGAAGGTACACAGGTTGAAATAATTCTATTGGTTAATGGCGAAGATGAAACAGATTATTTGCTTTCTAATTCCGTAAATCGAAAAAGGCTGTTAGATGCAGTTTCTAATATAGAGAAAGGGGAAGGTTTGGTTACGATTTCGGCTGAGGAATGGCATGAGAAATATTGTATTTGAGCCGCAAGCGTTTCAAGATTTCAATAATTGGGCAAGAGAAGATAAGAAAATTTATGGCAAAATCGTTAATCTGATTAGTGATATATTACGCAGTCCTTTTGATGGAGTTGGTAAGCCTGAACCTCTGAAACATGAGCTAAGGGGATATTGGTCAAGGCGAATTACTGATGAACATCGCTTAGTTTACAAAGTTACTGAGGATGCTGTGATAATTGTGGGTTGTAGATTTCATTATGAAAAATAGTGAGATAAATCAGCTATCACCCTGCAAGGCTCGTATCCTCGTTAATTTTTCTGTCCGAACCATTGATTCCACAAATCAAAATCAATAACACCTAGAAGCGATCGCTAACCAATCCAACCATAAGCCCGATCGACTCAGACACACCTACAACATCGCAAGTTTTCTATCACAGGTAGAAGATGACAAGAAATCGATCGCTTGTTTACAAGTGATATTCTTAATCACGGATAACTAAATTTTCAGTACATGATTATCTTTGAATACGACGATAACAAAAGTCAATCTAACCTTGTTAAACATGGCATTGACTTCGTTGAAGCTCAAAAATTATGGGAAGATCCTGATTTTCTAGAGATTCCCACTAGAATTCAAGATGAACTACGATTCTTGGTTATTGCTAAAATAAATGGTAAGCACTGGTCTGGAGTTATCACTTACCGAAATCAAAACATTAGATTTATATCCGTTCGTCGATCACGTACACAAGAGGTTAACTTATATGAACGCTAAGGAATTCGATCGAAAATTTGATGATGGTGAAGAAGATATCATTGATATGCTTGATCTTTCTAAAGCTAAGCGTCCCTTTGCTGAGCAAAAGAATGTAAGTGTAAGTTTACCAATCTGGATGATCGAATTGATCGATAAAGAGGCTAACCGTTTAGGTGTCACGCCTCAAGCCGTTATTCAAATTTCTCTAGCTCAACATTTAGTTCCCCATCATTGATAGTGCGATCGACTCTCACAAACCCAGAACACATCGATCGAAAATCAATCTAACCACAAGCTCGATCGACTCAGACACACCAACAACGATCGAAATGTTCTAACACAGGTAAAAAGATGACAAGAAATCGATCGCCTTTCACAAGTTCTTGAGTGGGCGATCGCTCTTATACCTTGACTCTCAACGTATTTTTATGCGGATTTCATGCGATTGTTGAGCCATTGCTGAAATGATTTTTGACTTTCTCCTGACGGTTGACCTAAAATCAAGTTCTTAGTGCTTATATCTTCGTCAAGCAGTTCCCAGTGAATTCCTTCACCTTCACCAATGGTTCGCCAGTCATTACGTTCTGTTTCTGAAGCGTTTAATAGTCGGGGATACCATGCTAATGGAACAGATATAGTACGTCCATCAGATAGATCGACGGATAAAGTGTCATCCGTTATGTCTAGGCTTTGGATTTTAGGGATTTCGAGTAGTTCAATCGTTAAAGAAGTCATTCCATCCTGCCAGCAGTTGCTCTTGATGTTCTTGAATTAGTTTTTGAATGTGATTAATTTCTGTGCGGCTAAATCCTTTATTCTTCTGTAAACGTATGGGGCTAAGCCAGAATTTGGCTTGATCTTCGTCGCGTTCGATATGGATATGGGGTGATTCATCCCGATCGCCTGCGTAACAGAAAAATCGGTATGATCCTACTCGTAGTAGTGTCGGCATTTTCAGGTGTGTTTTTATACCCAAAGACTAACTGACTTGAGTTGGACTGTCAATGTGTCAAAACAACGATCGACTCTCACAAACCCAAAAACACACCATCTAACCACAAGCTCGATCGACTCAGACACACCAACAATGATCGAAATGTTCTATCACAGGTAAAAGATGACGAGAAAGCGATCGCCTTTTATAAACTATTTATTATTAGCTTGCCAAAATCTTTGAACCGACATTTCGCTCGTAAAAGAGGTCAGAAATAATTACAACGAGGCAATAGGGATCTCAGCGATCAAAATTCACTCTATTCTCAATAATGCTAATTTATTGAGAATCATATATTTTTAGGTAGATCCTTGAAACCA
>Ga0163151_10003125_pt1 | contig 24308 bp, 17 predicted proteins | sample OliLakLV19MP5IB2_FD_145596 | JGI IMG/M metagenome (GOLD analysis project Ga0163151, IMG submission 145596) | Freshwater microbial mat bacterial communities from Lake Vanda, McMurdo Dry Valleys, Antarctica - Oligotrophic Lake LV.19.MP5.IB-2 | ecosystem: Environmental > Aquatic > Freshwater >...
GAACGTGGCACCGACACCAATAGCCGCGAGGATCCGGTCCTCCTCTGCGTGCATCGCACTGTGCGACCCCTCATCGTGGTCGTCGTAGCCGAGGCAGTGGAGGATGCCGTGGACGATGTACAGGAGCAACTCGCGCTCGACGGTCAGGCCGCGGGCACTCGCTTCGCGCTGCGCCTCATCGGCACAAATCCAGATGTCTGTGTCCAAGGGGCCGCCACTCCCAGCCGCGCCCGCTTGGTTGGCGTCTCGGAGGTCGAACGTCAGCACATCGGTCGTGCCCGGGATGCCTGAGTAACGCTCGTGCGCTGCGGCCATGTCGGAATCGCCGACGATCCGCACACGCACCTCGCCGGTGATGCCCAGCAGATTCATGGCGTCCTGAGCGTGGTCACGCAGCCACACGAGTGCCGAAGATCCGACAAGGTCCGAGGCGTCAAGCACTTCGAGGAGTCGCGCATCGCTCTGCGGAGTTGTTGTGCCTGAACCCTTCATGGCTTTCCCTCCCCCATGAATCAATCGAGATCATCATACCTGTTCCGGCGCAGCGAACAAAGGGATCGCGCACTCATATTCGTAATATGTTTGGTTTATGTAGTGGAACCAGCGACCGGCCACTGAACTTGGTATTACGCGAAAAGGGCCGAACATGGGTCGATCGAACGCGAACTCGCCGACTTTTCACCCGCTGACTACATCCCCGGTCATTCTGGGTATGGCGAGGAATGGTGGTCGAGTTACCGGAGCCATCGCCAGCATCGTGTCTCGCGAGAGCGATGGGCCGGGCACATCCTCTCGCAGGCGGTTGGTTTCCTCGACCGGGTCGGCGAGTGGCTCGATGTCGGAAATGCCCAGGCCGCGCAGGCGATCGACGTACTCCAGCACGGCCCCCAGATGGACACGGTACTCCTCGACCTGCTGCTCGTTGAGGGTCAGGCGCGCGAGCGCGGCGACCTTGCGGACGTGCTCGGCCGAGAGCGTGGCGGGCATCGGAGTCGGGTCGGGCATCGGACGGATCCTACCAGCAAAAACAACAAAGGCCCGGCGTGGGCCGGACCCTCGTGAAGGAGCAGAAGAAGCAAACCCAACCCGATCAGTTGCTCTTCGCCTCGACCGCGGCCTTGAGGCCCGGGACCAGGTCCGCGCCCGCCGGGACGGTGATCGACGAGCCCTCGAAGTCGTCGCCGATGGGCTCCGTGCGCCCGCCAAGGTTGGCCGCGAGGAAGTGCTCGGCGACGGAGTAGAACGACATGCGGTTCTGGGGTCGGGCGAAGCCGTGCCCCTCATCGGGGTAGAGGACATAGGTGACGGGGATCTTCTTCTGGTTCATCGCCTGCACGATCTGGTCGGCCTCCGCCTGTTTGACGCGCTGGTCGTTCGCGCCCTGCGCGATCAGGAGCGGCTTCTTGATGCGGTCGACGAACGTGATCGGCGAGCGCGCCTTGAGGAACGCGCGCCCTTCCTCCGTGCGGTGGTCGCCGGTCTTCTTGACGAGCACATCGAGGTACGGTGCCCAGTGCGGCGGGATGGAGTTGAGCAGGGTCTCGAGGTTCGATGGACCGACAATGTCGACGCCGCAGCAGAATGTGTCGGGCGTGAAGGTGAGGCCCACGAGCGTCGCGTAGCCGCCGTAGGAGCCGCCATAGATGGCGACCTTGGCGGGGTCAGCGATCCTTTGCTCGACGGCCCAGTTGACGGCGTCGATCAGGTCGTCGTGCATCTTGCCGGCCCACTCCATGTTTCCAGCGGCGATGAACTTTTTGCCAAAGCCGGTGGAACCGCGGTAGTTGACGCTTAGGACTGCGTAGCCGCGGTTGGCCAGCCACTGGTGCTCGGGGTTGTAGCCCCAGTTGTCGCGCGCGGTCGGGCCGCCGTGGACATTGAGCACGAGCGGGACCGCGGCATCGGGCCGGCCGTCGTTGTCGGTGTCGGTGCCGGGCGGGAGGGAGAGATAGGAAACCAGTTTCAGGCCGTCGCGCGCGTCGATGATCACCGGGTGCATCTTCGTGAGTTTGTACTCGTCGAGCGCGGGCTGGGTCTTGAACAGCAGGCGGTGCGACTTCTTGCCGTCGCCGGGGCCGCGGTCGTACAAATAGACGGCGGGTGACGCGTTGTCCGGGATGAACGCGACCGTCCAGTAGCGATCGTCGAGCGAGCGGCTGGTGACGGTGAGCGCCGACTCGTGGTCGACCTTCTGCTTGAGGTACTCAAAGTCCTTGGAAAGTTCGTAGCCCATCAGCGACCACTTGAGTTTGTCGTAGGTGAACTCGACGGCCTGGACGCGGTTCTCGGTCGGGTGGACCAGCATATCTCCCGCGTCGCAGTTGTCGCGAGCCGCGATGAGTTGCCGGGCCGCGGTCTTGGAGTCCATGGCGAAGATGGCGGAGGTGTCGCGCCCGGAGGCGTCGCGTACATACAGAATCTTCCCGGAGGCGTCGAAGTGCAGCGGGCTGAAGTTGTCCACATCCGCCGCGGGGATCTCGAGGAACGGCTCAAACGAGGTGCCGTCGTCGCTCGCGCGGAGCATCGCCATGCTGCCGTCGCCGCTCGGGCGGATCGCGAAGCGAACGTTGTAGTCCTCATCGGTGACGAAGCCCAGGAAGCCCTCGTTCTGCCGGACGAACTTCATCTCGCCCGTGCGGATGTTCAGCCGGTGCAAATCGTGCAGCGAGGGGTCGCGGTTGTTCAGGCCGATCAGGATCTCATCGGGGAACTTGCGGCTCACTTCCTGGATCTGCGCGGTTGGGCGGAGTTTATTGCCCGAGGGCACGACGATGGGCTTGCCGTCGGGGCCGTTGATCTCGTCGATGGGCGTGAGGTCGCGGACCGCGCCGGCCCCCTCGGCGCCAAGATCAACGCAGTAGATCTTCCACTGCTCATCGCCGCCGATGTCCTGCGTGTACAGGATGTGCTGGTTGGTGTAGGCCCAGGTGTAACTGCGGATGCCGCGAGTCTTCTCGGCGGTGACCGGCTTGGCCTTGTCGAGGTCCTCGGAGGGTCCGACGTAGACGTTCATCACGCCGTCAACGGGCGCGAGGAACGCGATGTGGTGGCCATCGGGCGAGAGGCGCGCCATCGAGCGCACGGGGTTGCCAAAGAGCACCTCGCGCGGGATAACGCCCGAGGACTTCGCGGGCTTGGCGGCGGGAGGCGTGGCCGGCGCGGCGGGTCTGACGATCGGAGTTCCCCCCGGCGTGGTCACGGGCGTGGCGACGGGTGGACGCTCCTGAGCAAGCGCGGCAGTTGAAGCCGCGGCGGTGAGCGCGAGGGACAGAGCCATCAGACGGGACGTTCTCATGCAAGGCCTCCGAACAACCAACCCAGCCCCACTCTCCCAAATCCCCAAGTGCCTGACCGTCCGGTGCTTCCGGAAGATCGCCCCCTTTGTAGGGAGCGGGGGAGTGTAGGTTTCAGGGCACCCGCGTCCAAAGAGCGGGGTTCACAGGCCGGTAGTTCAGGCGGGCTTGGCTGTGGGGCCGCCGCTGGTGACGCGGGCGATAGCGCGGCTGGCGATCTGCCCGATCACCAGCACGACGATGATGGTCAGCACGATGCCGCCGATGAGGATCGCCTTGGACGGCTCTGCCTCACGGATCGAATCCTGGGTCAGCACCTTCAGGCCCGAGCCGAGATAGACCGCCAGCGCGGTCCGCGGCATCATGCCGATAAGTGTGCCGATGAGAAATGGCGCGAGCCGGACACCCGCGCTGGCCATGACCAGGTTGGTGAGCGCAAACGGCGAGTTCGGCGGCAGGCGCAGGAGGGCGACGATGCCGAGTGTCTTGAAGAAGCCGTGCCCGATGAGCGCCTCGCGCACCGCGCGCGACTTGGGGTTGGCCGCGATCAGGTTCTCGACGCGGTGGCGCGAGACCGTGCGGGCGATGGCGTAGCCGATGAGCGATGCGCCCGCGAAGCCGGCGAGCGCTGCGGGCAGACCGATGGCCATGCCGAAGCACCAGCCCCCGAGGATCGCCTGCGCGTAGGTGGGGAGCATCCCCAGCCCCGCGAGGACCATGAACGCCAGCACATAGGTGGCGATACCCAGGTGGCCCTGGGACCGGAGCCATTGCGACACCGCCTCGATCTTCCACAGGAGCGCTAAGCCGGCCAGGGGCGGCATCGCGGTCCAGGCGATGCCCAGTTTGCCCGCCGGGCCGAGTTGCCGGAAGAGCGTGCCGATCTGCGACAGCAGCGGGGCCTTCGCGGGCGGCTCCGCTGTGGCGGGCGGAGATTGATCAGGTTGGCCCTGTGGGCCGGCATCGGGCATGGGGCAAGAGACTAGCCGCGAGTTGGCGGGCGGGCGGGCGCGGCACGCGCGGCCCTGAAATCAACATCCCGCGTACCACGCGCTGAGGAACGCGAAGATGTCGGGAACGCCGATTCCGCCGACGCCGTCAAAGTTGGCCGCGGCCTGTCCGGCGAACCACGCGCTGAGGAAAGCGAAGATGTCGGGGACGGCGGTGCCGCCGACGCCATCGAAGTTGGCCCGGCAGCAGGTAGTCGGGTTGCCGACGGGTCCGCACGCGCTCCCCAGCCCCTGCCACACTCCGCCGCTTGCCGAGCAGCCGCTCTGCGTGGTGATTGCGCAGACGGTCCCGGTGCAGCACGCGCCCGAGGTCGGTGTGCCGACCGTGAACGCGCTCGTGCCCGTGCCCGCCGCGCCCGCGCCGTCCGAGTTGGTGACGGACACATTGCGCGGGCCAACCGTTGCGTTGGAGGCCACAACGAATGACAGGCCGCTGATCTGCGTGCCGAGGTGGTTCACCACCGGCGCGCCGGTGACGGTCACGCCCGTGCCCGAGACGGTGACCTGGGTCGGGAGGGTGACACCCTTGAAGTTCGTGCCGTGGATCACCGCGGGGACGGTCGTGGCGGGGGCCGCGCTCGGAGGGGAGACCGAAGCGATGTTGGTGACAGCGTCCCACACAACGACCGAGATGGTGTCGGTCGCGGTAAGGCCGTTCGAGTCGGTCACGCGCAGGGCCGCGGTGTGAGTGCCGTTGGAAACGTACTCGAACGTCACGGGGGAACCGGCGGTCTCGAAACTGCCGTTCGCGTCGAGGTCCCATGCAAGCGACACCACCGAAGCGCCGGCCTCGAGAGCACGCGAGTGCAGGTGCCCCATGAGCCAGCAGTCGGTGCCCGCTCGCACGCGCTTGCTCACCCCGGCGACCGCCAGCGGCGGAAAGGACGCGCTATCGACGCGGATCTTCAGGTTGTAGAGTTGCACCCGCTGGTTGTCAGGCTCATCGGGCAGGATGTCCCGGATGGACACGAAGTACGTCCCCGCCGGGAGCACACCGGCATTGAGCGTCTCGGGCAGGCCCGCCGCGGAGGTGTTGCTCGACTGGAGGAGCGTGGAGGCGGGGCGGCGGAGTTCGATCTTGTGGTTGCCCGCTGCTTGCGCGTTGACATCGTCCAGCGGCGAGCCGGTGCAGCCGCTGTCCTGCTCCGCGGTGGTGTAGAAGCCGCCGAACGGCTCGGCGGTGATGGAGACGCTGCGTGATGCGCCCAGAGTGAAGGTGTACCAGTCCGTGTGGCTGAAGTCGTAACCCGCCGCGCCGTTGGTGGACACCGACGGGACAAGGATCGAGACCGCGGCGGGCGAGCCGAGTTCCCCGAGGGGTAGTGCGTCGGCGGAGCTGTTGTTGCCCGCGAAGCGGTCGCCGTTGTTGCGCTGGCCGCCGCGGATGTCGTCGATCTGCAAACCCGTGATCTGAGCGCCGACCTGGGGCTCCATGATCTTGGTGGTGTTGCAGGGGACGGAGTGCCGCAGGCCCAGGCCGTGCCCGTGCTCGTGGGTGATGGTGTTGCGGAGGTAGCGGAAATCGACGCCCGGGTTCGCGAGATAGGTTGACAGGAAGTAGTACGAGTTGAGGCACATGTCCCCGCCGGAGAGCGAGCCGGTGCCGCCGCCCACGGGGTAGGAGTTGTAAGCCAGCACGCCGACATTCAGGTCCAGGGCCCCGATGCGGATGTCGCCGCGAGCGGGGTTGCGCGCGGTGCTGTGGTCCATGGGGCTGTTGTTGTCGGCGACTTCACGGTACTGAACGCCCGTGTTGATGCGCCATCCGGCGAGGGCCTGGCGGATGTGCTCACGCCCGCGATCAAGGTCGCCAAAGACCGCGATGAGTTCGGCGTCGAGCGTGTTCGGTCCCGTCGGGAAGCCCGAGGAGCTCAGCCCCCAGGTCGTGCCGTCATCGGGAAAGGAGTAGGTCAGACTGGCGGGCTGGGCGCGGCCCGAGGTGTCGGTCCGGCCCTCACCCAGCCACGCCTGGGACTGGATGTAGTAGCGGACCTGCACGCCGTCCCCGCCGCCTTCCGCAGGATTGAGAAACCCCGTCGCCTGGAAGATGGCCTCCCATTCTTCCTCGCTGAGGTTGTCGGGGTAGCACATCGGCCAAGCGGCCACGCGCAGGAGCAGCGATTGGCGGGCCCGCGCGGGGTTGTCGCTCTGTCGGGCGATGCGCTCGAGCGCCGAGTCGAACGCGCTGGCCTGTCCGGTCGCGATTGGGCTGACCGCGGCGGCGCATGGGAGCGGCCCCGCCACGCAGCGACCGCCCGCCTGCATCGCGACCACGGCGAGAGCAAGGCCGACCGCCCGGGGGAGTAAATGGGCGCAAAATTTGTGCATGTTCGTGCGCATGAACCTGTAGTCGCGATGCGGCAAGGCAGGTACGAGCGATAAGCGTCCTCGCCCGTTCGCGGGGACGTTGCCCTTCAAGATACCGCGCGGCCGGGTGCGCGGCGAGAATAATTTGCAAAGAAGCCACGCCGAGCATTCTCGGACGTGGCTTCTGTAGTGCAGATGTCTGCCCGCAGAGGACTTACGGGCAGGGAGCGAACCAGTCGCTCAGGAACGCAAAGATGTCGGACACGGTGACGCCGGGCACCCCGTCAACGTCCGCCGAGCCGTCAAGGGCAAACCAGGCCGAGAGGAACGCGAAGATGTCGGGCACTTCGACCGTGCCGTTCTCGTCGAAGTCGCCGGGGCAGAAGGTATCGCACACGAAGGTGGAGACGACAAACTCATCAAGGCCCGCCTCGACCAGCGAGCCGTCGCCCAGGTCCGAGGCCACGAACCGCATCTGCATGGTTGCGGAGGTGGGGACGAACGAGGTCACGTTGAACTCGTGGTAGATCCAGCCGCCCTCGGTCTCCGGGCCGGTGGGGCCCACGGTCTCGACGGTGGTCCAGTTGGTGCCGCCATTGCTCGAAATGGAGATGACGAAGGTGTCGGCGCCGGGGGCGGCTCCCGCGTGGTTCGAGTACCAGCGCCAGTAGCCGATGGCGGGTGAGGCCGTGCCGGCAAGGTCGAACACGGGGCTGAGCAGGGTGGTTGCGCCGCCATCGATGTCCTGCTGGCCGGCCGTTGCGCCCAGAGCGGCGTTGCCCGTGACAAAGCACATTGTGCCCGGGTCGGCGGTCACATCGTCCTCCGCCTGCGACTGCACGCTGCCGACGAACGCGGCGGTTGGGTTGACGCGCGTCCAGATGCCGGCGGTTGTCGTCGCATCGGACGTTACGGTCCATCCCATCGCGGTCTCGAAATCGTCCGACAGAACCGCCTCGATGCCCGTCGCGGCGACGGTTGTCCGGAAGGAGGCCGGCGCCCCGACGGGATTGACGATGAGCGTGTTGGTGGTGGTCCGCGCAGAGACGTAGTAACTGATCGTGGTGCCGCAGGGGACAACCGGGAAGGTGGCGAGGTAGAGGTTGGGCTCGACCGACGCAATGCTCGTCGCGACGAAGCCCGAGCCGGTGTTGAAGTGGAGCATGCCGGTGCCGGGCTGGGGCGTTCCGCCTAGGCCTGGGGTGACCCGCACAAGCATCGTCGTGCCGCTGGTGGGAGAGACGAACTGCGGGCGGCCGTCGGGATAGGAGAAGGCCAGGGGCGGGAGGATGGGGGGCGTCAGGCCGTGTGCGATGAAGCCATTGGCGATCTGGGTGTAGTGCGGGGTGCCGTTGGAGATGTCGGCATCGTCATCGTCGAGCGTGAGGAAGTCGATGACGATGTCGTTGCCGATGGACGTTCCCTGGTGCAGGAGCACGGAGTTGATGGCCAGGTTCGAGACGATCTGGCGATACTGGGCGGGATGGGTGGCGAGCAAGTTGGTGCGGATGCTCCACACGCAGCCGGAAAGCAACTGGCCGCAGGAGTGGATGGCCGAGCCGCACGAAGAACACGCTGTCGCGCTGTACTGGCAGGAGTTGTTGGCGTTGCGAATGCCCGAAGCGCAGTTTGAGAACCCCCGACCGAGTTGCGAATCGTCGGTGATCAGCACGCCCATCACGTCGCCGAAGCCCTCGCCGTAAGCGCCCTGGCCCGAGCCGGCGACCGCGACGATGTGGTGGCCATACTCATGGTGGACAACGGTCGAGAAACCCGTGTTGTTGCACCCGCCGCCGCCCGAGAAGAAGTTGATCGACACGGAATCGTAAAACGCGTTGCACGAGTTGGCGATGTTGACATTGACGGGAAACTCTGAACTCGTCGAGACCGCGGGGAACGCCGGGTTGAACGCGAGCGTGTAGTCGCGCACCACGTTGGATTCGATGTAGCAGTTGACCTCTGAGAGCGTGGCCTCGGTCGTCTGGGTGGGGTTATGAACGAAGTTGGCCGACCCCGGCGGCGTGACGCTCTGGCTCAGTTCGGTGGTGGTCCCGGACTGGTTGAACACGCGGAAGAACTGGCCGCGGGGCGAGGAGGTGACGGTGACGGGCGCCGCGCCGCCGTTGGTGATGGTGAAGTTGCCGTCCACATCGGTGTAGTCGAAGTTCCCGCCGGTGATCTGCACCCGTGCATAGGGCAGAGGGTGCAGGGTGGCCGCGTCGCACGCGCCCGCCCGGTCGGTGGGCGTTGCCCACGCGCTGACGTTGCCGCTCACATCGACGTGCAGGACCATGCTCTCGCGGTAAACGACCGCGCCGGTGACCGCGTCCACGATGAAGAGCCATCGCTGCGGCACGCCGTCGGCACCCGCCGGTCCGTTGCCGATGAACTCCCACGCGAGGATCGGCGCATCGGGCACGTCCGGGCTGCCCGCGAAGATCACCAGTTGCCCGGCCTCGAACGCGTCGAGTTTGGGGAAGATGCCCAGCGCGGCATCGTTCGCGACCGCCTCGGTGATGGCCTTGGCGCGAAGGTCGGCACCGACGCGGAAAGCCCCGAGGTTCTTGAGCGCGGACTTGGCGAGCACGAGCGGGAAGCCCGCCTCGTTGCGGACGAGCAAGCGGACATCCGACCGCCAGACGGGCAGGCCGTCGCGTGCCTGCGTGTAGTTCACAAGCGTGAACTTGTAGGCGTTGGCCGCGCCGTCGTAGGAAACGGGGAGCACATGTGCGCCATCGGCGTTGAGTCCGCGGGCCGAGAGGTCCGCGTGCTCGGCACCAAAGATGCCGGCGTGCTCGCGCACGAAGCGGCCCGCGCTGTCCTCGGCGGAGATGCCACCGGAGAACGCGGGGCCGTGCAGCGTCATCGGTCCCGTGCCCTGGGCATGAAGTTTCACGCCTGGGTTGAGGGCCAGGAAGCCCTGCTGCGCTCTCGCGACATTTGTCCCGCCCGGTGCGGCCTGGTCCGCACCCAGCGCGGGAACGGCAACGCCGCAGAGTGTCAGGAGCAAGGACGGAAGAAATGAGTTGAGTCGTCGTGTCATGGAGTAATAGTCCTTCGGATGCGAATGCTCAACGGGGCAACTCGCGGGGAGCAGCCCGTCACGGAGGTTGACTTGCGTCATCCCGATCGCGGGATACGACGGGGCTTCAGCAGCCCGCAAACCAGTCGGACAGATACGAGAAGATGTCGGGGACATCGACACCGTTGAGGGTGTCCCAGTCCGCAGCGGGGCCGTCGGCAAACCAGAGCGACAGGAAGAAGAAGATGTCCGCCACGTCGAGGCCCGCAAGGCCATCGAGGTCCGGCACGCACGGGTTCGCCAGGTTCACGATGAGCAGGGCGCTGGCCGAGACCGTCTCGTCGCAGGCGTTGCCGACCACCGCATCGTACAATCCCGTGTCCCCCGTCACCACGGGGTTGATGGTGATCATCGGCCCGTTCGAGCCGCTGATCCGACCGTCGTCGGCGAGCGGCGAGCCGTCAAATCGCCACTGATACGAGAGACCCGAGCCCGTCGCGCCCACACTGAACGCGACCATGTCGCCCTCGGTGACGATCGTGGTCTCCGGGGGAAGTTCGATCGTGGGCGGGGAGCACGGCTCGGTCACATCGCCGGTGATGACGACGGCAAAGCCCTGGGGACCCTGGTTCACCGTGGTGCCCTTGACGCGCACCGTGTACGTCCCGGGGGTGGGCGCGTTGAGCAGGAACTGCTCGACATTGTTCTTGAGGTCCGCCACGCCCGTCGTGCTCGACTGTCCGGCGGCGAACGCGTTCCCGCGATACGTCTGCACGAAGGGCGACACCACTTCGAGGTCCAGGTTGTTGATGACGGGGTCAGAGGCATTGACCGTGGCCGCCGGGCCGGTCCAGACGAGCGTGATCTTCAGGGGCAGGCCCGAACTGTTGCAGACAATCTGCCGCTCGACCTGCTGGCCGGTGGTGAGGCCCTGTGCGTTGCGAACATCGGTGATGAGGAGTTTGCGGGCGTCAGCGCTGAACGCCAGCGAGTCATCCAGCAGCAGGCGGCCCCAGCCTTCCCGGTTGCTCGGATAGCCGGTGATATTGGTCATATCCACCGTGCCATTGAGGAGCGCCGCGCGGATGAGCGCGCCGGTAGGCGTAAAGCCGTTGGCCGGGACCGCGGCCCCGGTGGGGTAATAGCCGGCGGTGAAATACTGGCGCGCCAGCAGGCCCGCGCCCGAGATCGCCGGGCAAGCCATCGAGGTGCCCGTCGCAGGGGTAACGCCGCACGTCGTGGCCGAATCCGCCGACTGGGTGTTGCAGCCGGGGGCGTACACCTCCGGCTTGCGACGCCCGTCGACCGTGGGCCCCTGGCCGCCGGAGCAGAAAGTGTTCTGGGACGGTGAATCGTTGCTCGCGCCGACCGCGAGGCAGTTGATCGAGTTCTCGGGAGTCTTCAGGCTGCCCAGGTTGGTCACGGCGAACGCGACCACGCTGTCTTCGTTGGCCCAGGTGAAGAGGTCGATCTGCCGGCACCAGGTGGTGTACACGACCGTGCCATCATCGCCCCAGGAGTTCGAGTGGACGCGGGCACCGTCGTTGTGCTGGTCCTGGAGCCGGGGCTGGAGGGTCGAGGGATTGCTGGTCACGGCGTTGAGACCCGAGAACGAGATCTTCGCTGCGTACGCGAGCCCGTCGTTGGTGCTGTACACGCCGAAGGGCGCGTTGTCGCCGGCCATCGTGCCCGCGGTGTGCGTGCCGTGAAACGCCGCACTGGTCGTGTTCCGCCAGCCGATGAACTTGCGGTGCAACACACTCCCGGGCGCGGGCGAGTCATCGAACATGCAGTGCGTCTCGCGCGGCGTGTCGTCGATCAGTCCGCCGACCTGCCCCTCGCCGTGAATGCCGGCGTTCCAGATCGGCGTCTGCCCGCTCACGTTGCTCTGAAGGATCCAGCGGTTGGAATCGTTGCGGAGCGATGCCTCGGGCGCATCCTCGATAAACTGCACGGTCGGGAGGGTCGCGAGGGCGCGGGCCGCGACGGGCGTCAGCACCGCGTCGATCATCCACTGCGGGCCGCACAGATTGCCGCCGATCACCTGGCCGCCGGCCTTGACCATCGCGTCCACGGCCGCGTCGGGCGATTCATTCTCGAAGACCACCACCACGACCTGGCACAGCCCGAGCGCGGCGAGCGACTTGCGCTCGGCCGACGCGTATGGGCGAGCGCCGATTTCCGGGTCGATCTTCCAGGCGTTGTCGAACGCGCCGAGCCACGACACAAAGGGGATTGCGCGGATGGCGATGATTCCCGGCTGATCGAGTTTCACGATCCACGCGTTGTCGGGCAGATAATCGCCGAGCGTGATGCCGGCCTTCACCAGAACTTCGGAACGCTCCGCGGTCATCGGGCCATCGAGTTGGACGACGTACCTGCTGCCTGCCACGATCCCCAGACCATTGGTCAGGAGATTGCTGCCCGGGGACGTCTGCACCGCGCCGGTGCGGAGGTGGAGGGCACCGCCCCCGCCCGCCGCGACGTCAGTTCGGGCAATGGCCGAACCCGATGCGCATGAAAGAGCCGCGACGGCAAGGATGTGCGCGCAAATCACAACCCGGTGAGGGGCACGAGTCGAACCAGTAATATCCATCACGCCTCCGATTGGACCAACCATGCCCGGTCACGGATCAAGTTTGGGGCGACCGCCCCGGCCGGGCAAGGCCAGTGTACTGACTGCCGCGATTTGGGCAATGGTCTTTCCGGCCAAACAGCACATCCGGGGACCGCGCCCGCGATCAAGGCTGCTTCTATACGCGATCAGCGGGGGGATGTTTCCTATCGCGACGTTATGCGGACTGAAGATTATGAAATGAAAGGGTTATACCGGCTGAAATCACTCTCAGAGTGCAATTTAATTTGTGGAGCCCGCCACCCGACTGCCTGAGCGTACCCGGTTCTTGCGGTCCCGCAAGGGGTTAGGCTTTGGCCGTGGTATCGCCCACTCCCATCCTCCTGCCTTCGCCCCGCCGAGTTTCGCTCCAGACCGGTGCGGCCGAGGTGCCCGTGGGCATGGCGGCGCGGGTGGCCGCGTGGTCCATCCCGGCCCAACCTCCGTCCCCAAGGCTGGCCGAGGAAGCGCGCGGGTGGCTGGCGATCGACGGTGCGGACGGCCGGATCAGGAACGACGACGCCTACCGGCTCACGGTTCGCCCGTGGAAGGCGGGGGTCAGTCGCTGGCCCGCGGTCGAGGTCCGCGGGGCTTCGCCCCGCGCCGTCACGCACGGTCTGCGCACCCTGGCCCAACTCCTCCGCCAGTTCCCGCGCAGCCTCCCGGCCCTCGACATCGACGACGAGCCGGCCTTCACCCGGCGCGGCGTGATGCTCGACGTGTCGCGCAACAAGGTCCCGACGATGGCCTCGTTAATGCAGACCGTGGACCTGCTCGCATCGCTCAAGTTCAATCACCTTCAGTTGTACACCGAGCACACCTTCGCCTACGCCGGGCATGAGGAGGCGTGGCGCGGCTCATCGGCGATCACGCCCGAGGAGGCGCGCGCGCTGGACGCCTACTGCCGCGAGCGGGGGGTTGAACTCGCGGCCAACCAGAACTGCTTTGGCCACCTGGCGCACTGGCTGCGCCTGCCGAAGTACAACCCGCTGGCGGAGATCGAAGGCGAGGCCGAGTGGAAGTTCCTCGAGTACCCGCGCAAGGGACCGTTCTCGCTGTGCCCGGTCGTGCCGGAGAGCCAGGAGTTTGTCCGCGGCTTGCTCGCGCAGTTGTGCCCATGCTTCGCTTCGCCGCTCGTGAACATCGGGTGCGATGAGACGTTCGACATCGGCTGGGGGCGGAGCAGGCTGGAGGTCGCGCGTCGCGGCGGGGGCGAGCAGGGGCGGGTGTCGCTGTATGTCGAGTTCGTCAACAAGATCTGCGCGATGGCGCGCGAGACGGGCAAGCGCCCGATGTTCTGGGCCGACATCGCCCTCTCGCAGCCCGGCTCGCTCAGCGACCTGCCCAGGGACCTCATCGGCCTGGCCTGGGGGTATGAGCCAGACGCGGTGTTCGGGAAGTGGTGCGATGACCTGCGCGGCGCGGGGCTGGAGCCGTGGGTGTGCCCGGGGACATCGAGTTGGCGGTCGATCTACGGACGCACGACGGAGCGCCGCGAGAATGTGGCCGCGGCCGCGGAGCAGGGATTTGCGCACGCCGGAGAAGGCGAGGGCGCAGCGCGTCGGGCACCAGGGTTCCTCATCACGGACTGGGGCGACACGGGTCATCACCAGCAGTGGCCGGTGGCGCTGATCGGCCTGGCCCAAGCGGCGGAGGCGGCGTGGAACCCGGCGGGCGCACGGGCATTTGATGCCCGCGCAGCATCGATGCATGTGTTTGGCGACGACACGCTCGCGCTGGGTCCGTGGCTGGAGGAACTGGGCGATGCCGACCTCGAACTGCGGCGGACTTGCCGCGTGCCGCGGCGCGAAGTGGACGGAGTACGGAATGCATCGGCAATCTTCACGGACCTGATGCCGCCGGTGCCCGTGCCCGGGGGCTGGAACCCCGAGCAACGCGGGCGCTACGTCGCCGCGCCGGTCGAGGCGTTCGAGGGGGTGGTGGCCCGGATAAATGCACTCGCGGCCCGCGCCCCGGTGATCGCCGACCCGCTCCTGCGCGATGAGGTTGTTCAGACCGTGCGGTACGCACACTTTGCCGCGGAACATGGGGCGATGCAGCGCCGGGTTGGGCCCGGTGGCACGATGCGATGGGAGGACCAGGTTGGGCTGCTTGACCAGGCACGCGGCGTGCTCGCCGAGCACCGCCGGCTGTGGCCGCTGCGGAACCGGCCCGGCGGGCTGGATGCCTCCAGCGCGCACTTCGAGCGCGTGATCCGCGACCTCGCAGCGACGGAGTGAACAGGTGGGCCGGCACTCCGTGCCGGTCGCGCGTGTAAACTCCGGCCCTATGGCCACCGGCGCGGCGAAACTCAGGCTGCCTCGGACAACTTCGCAGTACGCGCTGCTGATCTTTCTGCTCGCGCTGCTCAGCGCGACACTTCTGTATCCAATCTTCCTGATGGTCCGCGGCGCGTTCGTACACGTCACGCCTGCCGGCGAGGAGTTCACTCTCCGCCATCTCGCGCTGATCTTCGAGGACCCGCTGCTCGTCGGTGGGCTCCTCAACTCCTTCCGCGTCGCGGCCACAACCACCGTGCTCACGGTCCTGCTCGCGCTGCCCCTGGCGGTGTGCGCCGCGAAGTACGCCTTTCCTCTTAAAAAAGTCTTCTCATCGCTCATCCTGGTGCCGCTGATCCTGCCGCCGTTCGTCGGCGCACTGGGGATGCAGGCCCTGCTCGGGCGCGAGGGGTCGATCAACGCGCTGCTTGGGATCGAGGGCGACTGGCTGGGGAGCGCCAAGTTCTGGGGCGTGGTGGTGCTGCAGGCGCTGGCGCTCTATCCGATTATCTATCTGAACGCGACCGCCGCGCTGGCGAACCTGGACCCCGCGCTCGAGGAGGCCGCCGAGAACCTGGGCTGCGGGCCGATCCGCCGGTTCTTCACCATCACGCTCCCGCTGATCCGGCCGGGCCTGTTCGCGGGCGGGACGATCGTGTTCATCTGGTCGTTCACCGAACTGGGCACGCCGCTGGTGTTTGACTACACGAGCGTCACCCCCGTGCAGATCTACACGCGTTTGAAGGAAGTGGAAACCAGCGCCGAGCCGTACGCGCTCACGCTGGTCATGCTGACCGCGGCGATCGCGATCTATTTCCTCGGGCGCATGGTGCTCGGCGGGCGCGCCTACGCGATGTATTCCAAGGCCTCGCTCGCCGGGGGCGAGCGCAGGCTGACGGGCGCGCCGGCATGGGCCGTCACCGGGCTGTTCACGCTGGTCACGGCGGTCGCACTCCTGCCGCATCTCGGCGTGATCCTGCTGGCGCTTTCCTCGCCGGGGCAGTGGTACGGCACGGTGCTGCCGACCTCGTACACGCTTGACCACTTCGGCGTCGCGCTCGGCCACCCGGAGAGTTTCGGTTCGATCGTGAACTCTCTGAAACTCGCTTCAGCCGCGGTGCTCATCGACCTGTTCCTGGGCGTCCTGATCGGCTATGTGCTCGTCCGCACCAAGGTCCGCGGCCGAGCGGTGCTCGATGCCCTGTGCATGTTGCCCCTCGCGGTGCCGGGGCTGGTGATGGCCTTCGGCTACGTTGCCCTGTCCCTGGAGTGGCCATTCGGCAAGGGGCACCCACTCGAGGGGCTGGTGTCGGTGACGGGCGTGGACCCGAACCCCGTGCCGCTGCTCATCATCGCGTACGCGGTCCGCCGCCTGCCGTACATCGTGCGGGCGACGGTCGCGGGACTGGAGCAGACCTCGGGCGAACTCGAGGAGGCCGCGATGAACCTGGGCGCGACGCGCGCGTACGCGGTGCGCAAGGTCATCCTGCCGCTGATCGCCGCGAACCTGACGGCCGGCGCGCTGCTGGCCTTCTCGTTCTGCATGTTGGAGGTATCCGACTCGCTCATCCTCGCACAGCAGCAGCAGGACTACCCGATCACCAAGGCGATCTTCATGTTCTTGAACCGGTTGGGGGACGGCCCGTACATCGCCAGCGCGATGGGCGTGTGGGGCATGGCGCTGCTCACGGTGACGCTGGTGGGCGCTGCGGCACTGATGGGCAAGAAACTTGGGTCGATCTTCAGGGTGTAGGCGACGGGGGCCTCGAAAGAAACTGTGTATGCGCCTTGACGAATATATCTGAGATGGAATACTGTCGATGTGGGAGGTCGAGTACACCGACGAGGTTGAGGCCTGGTGGGAGGCCCTCCCCGAGACGGTTCAGGAGTCGCTCGCCCACGACATCGAGATTCTCGCGGCCGTCGGCCCGGGCCTTGGCAGGCCTCAAGTGGACACGGTGAAAGGCTCGCGCTTCACGAACATGAAGGAACTGCGGACCCAGCACGCGGGCGAGCCGTACCGAACGTTCTTTGCGTTTGATCCCCGCCGGTGCGCCATCCTGATCATCGGCGGAAACAAGGCGGGCGACAAGAGGTTCTACGAGAGGTTCATCCCCCTTGCTGACAAACTGTATGAAGTGCATCTTGCACAACTCCGGCAAGAGGGGCTCATCTGACGGAGACACGAAATGGCGAAGAAGTGGAATGAACTCAAGAGCAAGATGAGCCCCGCGGCACGCGTGCGCGTGGAGGCGCGCGTCAAAGCCACTCTCCAGGCGATGCCTCTGGCGGAGATCCGCAAGGCGATCGGGTTGACGCAGGCGGAACTCGCGGGCACGCTGGAGGTTGGCCAGGGCAGCGTGTCCAAGATCGAGAACGCCGCGGACATGTACCTCACGACGCTGCGCCGGTATGTCGAGGCGATGGGCGGCGAGTTGCACCTGACGGCCCGCTTCCCCGACGGACGGCAGATCGAGATAGACCGCCTGACCGATGCCGCATGAAGCGAGGACTCGCAGCGCGCGTCAGAGCCCGGAGCGCGAGCGATGGGTTGCGCGGGCGCACGGCTTCTCCCGCGCTCCGTGTCGCGCGCAGGCCCAACCTATACTCACCGCTACCCACGCCCGAGCACCCGCGAGGACCAGCCATGAGCATCGCCGGCGGCCCCAGCCTCGACAAGATCAACGACTCCAACGTCCACGGCAACCGCAACTATTGGTCGCACTACGACTGGCCCGAGGCGGGCGACGAGTGGTCCAAGCCCTGGGGCGGCTCCGAGTCGCTCTGGTTCGGCGGTTTGCTGCCGCGACTGCACGGCTTCCTGCCCGCAGCGCACATCCTGGAGATCGCGCCCGGCTTTGGGCGCGTAACCAACTACCTGCGCCGCCACTGCCAGAAGTTGACGATCGTGGATCTGGTTGAGAAGTGCGTGGATGCCTGCCGCGAGCGGTTCAGGGACGACAAACACATCACCTATGTAGTGAACGACGGGCGCTCGCTGGAGGCGGTGGCGGACAACTCGGTCGACCTGGCGATCTCGTGGGACTCGCTGGTGCATGTCGAGCACGAGACGGTGCGCGAGTACCTGCGCCAACTCAGGCACAAACTCCGGCCCGGCGCGATCGGGTTCATCCACCACTCAAACCTGGGTGTACACGCCGCGGACCTCAAGGGCGATGAGGGGCCGCACATCCTCGGCGGGCGCCGCCCGAGCATGACGGCGGAGAAGTTCCGCAACGACTGCAAGGAGTTCGGCCTGCGCTGCCTGAGCCAGGAGATCGTGCCATGGACGGGCGCGGGCCTGTGGCTCGACAGTTTCTCGCTGTTCATGCGGGACGAGGCGAACCCCGGGCTGGACCCGATCGTCGAGTTCCGGCACGACTGGGGCGCGGAGGTGGCCAACGCGGCCCGCATCGCCCGGCTGTATCGAAGGCCGGATGAGGTGGGTTAGGCGGTGGCGCAACCCTGGCCCTTCGGTCCGTCGCTCTCTCCATGAACGCCTGGGCCCGCGCCCAAGCCTCTACTCTTGCCCGTGCTGACGCTCACCGTCATCCAGGGGCCCGACAAGGGCAAGTCTTTCGCCCTCCCCCTCAACGAGCCGCAACTCATCGGCCGCTCCAGCGAGGCACTGCCCACCACCGACACCACCGTCTCGCGCCGCCACGCCGAACTCACGCCCGATGAGGGCGAGTGGTACATCCGCGACCTCGAAAGCCAGAACGGCACCTACGTCAACGGCGTCCGCATCCCCGAGCGCACCCGCCTGCGCCTGGGCGATCAGGTCCGAACCGGCTCGACCCTCTGGATGTTCGGGCGGCGCGAGGACGATGAGGCCCGCGACGTCATCCGCATCGCCCGCCCCGACCAGATGGACACCCAGGTCGAGCGCACGCTCGCCAGCAACGACGACTCGGTGATCCTCGCCGAGCCCGAGCCACGTTCCGCGGCGGTCCACCACCTCCAGGTCATCTACCGCCTCACCGCGCTCACCGCCCAGACCACCGCGCGCGAGGAACTGCTCGCTGGCGTCATGGAACTGGTCTTCAACGAGTTTCAGCCCGAGCGCGGATTCATCCTGCTCAACGATGACCCCGCCGCGGCGGGCAAACCCGCGGCAACCGCGCCGCCGGGGGCCAAGGCCGCGCCCACTCCCGCCGTTCAGATGCCCAGGCCCGTAGTGGTGAAGTACCGCACCGCGCCCAAGGACAAGAAGGATGCCCGCATCCACGTCTCCAAAACGATCCTCCAGCACGCCATGACCGGGAGCGAGGGCGTGCTGTCGAGCAACGCGATGACCGACCCGCGCTTCGCCAAGGGCGACAGCGTGCAGCAGTTCCACATCCGCTCAGCGCTCTGCTCGCCCATCGAGTTTGGCGACCGCAAGTTCGGCGCCATCTATGTCGATTCCTCGATCGCCAACTACACCTACACGCCCGAGCAACTGGCGCTCCTCAACGCCATCGCACGTCACACCGGCCTCGCGCTCGCCAACGCCGAGGGCTTCGCCAAGCGGTTGCAAACGGAGCGGCTCGCGGCGATCGGCGAGACCGTCGCCAGTCTGTCCCACTCCATCAAGAACATCCTTCAGGGCCTTCGCGGCGGGGCGGATGTCGTCGAGATGGGCCTACGCAAGGAGGACCTGAAGATCGCTCGCGGCGGCTGGGCCATCCTCAAGCGCAACATCGATCGCATCATGTCCCTCACGCTCAACATGCTGGCCTACTCGGCGCGGCGCACGCTCGAGTACGAACTGATAAAGGTCGGCGCGCTGCTGGAAGACTGTGCCCAGTTGCTGCACGATCAGTGCATCGCCAAGGGCGTGGCGCTCATCACCGATGCCGACCCCGAGATGCCGCCGGTGCAGATCGACCCGAGCCTCATGCACCAGGCGATCGTGAACCTCATGGCCAACGCCGTCGAGGCAGTCGAGCCGCAGACCGGCGCGGTCACCGTCCGTGCGGTATACCTGCCGCCGCAGGGCGCAGCGCGGGCCATGGTCCGCATCGATGTCATCGACAACGGACCCGGCATCGGCGCGGACCGCCACCAGCAGATCTTCCAGCCCTTCCAGACCACCAAGGGCCTTCGCGGCACGGGGCTGGGCCTGGCGGTGACTAAGCGCATCATCGAGGAGCACGGCGGACGCATACGGCTGGAATCGTCTGAGGGGCGCGGCGCGACCTTCACGATCATCCTCCCCGCCGACGGCCAGCGCGTGGACCCATCGGCGACGGCCGCATCGCGGAGCGGCCTGCCGGAAAACTCGCGAACGCGTTGAGCAAGTGGAGGCTTGGGCGCAAGCGCACGCGTTCTATCCAAGCGCCCAGGCTTGCGCCAGGGCCTCTACTCGCCCAGAGCCTCCGCCCAACCCTTCCCCGCAACGCTAATCTACCAATCCCCAAGGAGTCCCAAGGGCACCATGAGCACACGCACCGCGCCGCATCCCTCGTCCAGCCGGCGCCCGCCGCGGGCCCGTGACTCCGTCGCCTTCATCCGCGAGTTCATCCGTCACCCCGCCAAGATCGGCGCGATCGCCCCGAGCGGGCGTGCCCTCGCCGCGGCAATGGTCCGTGGCATCGACTTTGCCCGCGCGCGATCCGTTCTGGAGTTCGGCCCCGGCACGGGCGTGTTCACCAAGGCCATGCTCGATGCCATGCCGCACGACTGGCTGGATCCCCGCCAGAGCCATCGGCCCGGGAGCGGGAGGGGCAGGTTTATCTGCATCGAGTTCAACGAGAAGATGGCCGCGGGCGTTCGCCGCCTCTATCCCGAGGCGACGGTGTACCACAACGATGCGGGCAACGTCGAGGCCATCTGCCGCCAGGAGGGCATCGAGCCGGGGACGGTCGATGCCATCGTCAGCGGCCTCGCGTGGACCAGTTTCCCCGATGACATGCGGAGCCGCGTCCTGGCCGCGACGCACCGCGTGCTGCGCCCGGGCGGCGAGTTCCGCACGTTCACCTACCAGGCGTCGATGCTGGTGCGCAGCGCGTGGGTCTTCCGCAAGATGCTCCGCGGAACGTTCAACGAGGTCCACGTCGGGCGGGTGGTGTGGCGCAACATGCCGCCGGCGTTTGTGTACCGCTGCGTGAAGTAGAGTTGGCCACACGAGTTCTGCATGAGACTTGCGCGGCTATCGACCCCCCCGCGTTGGATGTGGAGGTCCGCTTGAGCCCCGCCAATGCGTTTTTTCGCGTTTTTGCGGACAGTCCGAGAAGCTGGTATAACCCCCTAGCATCGCGGACAAAGAGACAGAATGGCTGAAATGCCTGGTCCAAGCTGGACTAGGCCCGCCCAAGTGGTAGCATATAGGTGAACACTATGGCCGTAGGGGCCGATGTCAAGCTGGCATTCGGTCCACATGGGCAAGTTTTCTTAGCACGGGGTGCCCCCGCGCACAAAGACTGGGCAGCCTTGCCAATCAAGGCGAGGGCGAAGTTTGAGCAGCGATTTAGATTGCTGTGCCACACGACAGACCTGGTGGACTTCCGAAAGGTGCGGTTGGTGCAGGGCTCTGACGGGATTTACGAGATCAAGATCGACAACCCGCTGTTAAGGGCATTCGCGTTCAGGGATGGCGTATGGTGGATTACCCACATCGAAGCGAAGCCGAAGAAGAATCTGGTGTTGGCAGCGGCAAAGCGAGCGGAGCGGTTCCGGCAGGAGCATTACCGAAGGGCACAAAGCAATGGCTAGGAAAGCAGAACTCGCCGAGCCGCTTGACGAATATGCAAGGGAGTCAAATCGCGCTCGCTTCCTCGAAGAGGCCTCGCATGGCATCCTGCGATTACTTCGTCAGTCCAATCACAATCAGGCCTGGCTCGCGCGCAGGTTGGATTGCAAGCCGTCACAGATCAGCAAGATCCTCGAAGGCTCGCACAACTTCACGATGGAGACATTGGCCGATGTGGCGCTTGCGCTTGATCGCGCCTCGCACCTTGTCTGGGGTCCTGCCGATGAAATGCGGCTACCTATCGATGTGCGCGAGGTTGAGTCTGCAATCGCTGTCAATAATGTGGCTTCCGGCAGGGGAGTGGTTGCCCGCTTCGTGCGGCAGGTGGATGGCGGTACTCGCGTGGCTTGGCGCGGTGCTGAATACGCCGAAGGCCTAATCGGCAGGGTGTACTCGAGCGACTATTCCGGTGTTGCTGGCGTCTCCGTTGAAGAGCTTGGCGGAGAGCAGAAGTATGGGTGATCGTATACTGACCGCTGCTGGAGCCGTTCAGCTTGGACAGTCGCTTCGATCGCCAGTGAAGCTTGTCCGGGTGTCTTGGCTCGGGTTCACATGCGAGATTCTCTCTCCGGAGGACGTGGCCAAGCGGCCTCCGAGAGAGTTGGGGCACATCCTCACAAAGCAGGATCTAGTTCACAGCGGTCCGTTGACCGTGGTGAGCATGGGATTTAGTGTCTTGTATCAGAGCGACCCGCCATCGACCGAACAGCCGGACAGCTATCAGAGCGCCGAAAACTTTGGCACACTCATCCGCGCCATACTCCAAGTGGTGTTTCTATTTGACCCGGTGGAGCAGGACATGGATCGCCGCATCGCGTGGGCAAAGGTTCAGGCGATCATGACGGCATGGCCGTATTGGCGGGAGTTCCACCAATCGACCTTAGCCAAAATCGAGGCGGTGGGTCCGATGATGGGCTTGCTGTCGCTACCGACGGCCGCTGGTATGGCTGGCTATCCGAAAGACGACAGCGCAGCGAACGGATTGAGTCATGAAGACACGCAAGCAGCAGAGCAAGCAGACCAGCATGGCGAGGCCCGGCCCGTCGCCCGAACGTCTCAAGTCCAGCATGAGCTTCGAGAAGGCCGCGGCGCACATGGTGCGGTAGTCAAACCGAAAGCTACGGCAAAGACAAGCCACCGCCCAAAGACAAAGTGACACGCAAGCGTAAGACGGGGTGACAGTCAACCTCTGCGACAGCCGCGCGCCAAGCCTCGCCCTGTTTTAATCGAGGGACACCATGCCTGAAGGCCTGGCCTACAGCGAGCAAGGCCGATGGATCGGCCTGAGACGCGATGGCACAGCCTGTCGCTCACGGCGTCGTCCACTTCGCACTACCCCAGATCAAACACCAGCAACTCGCTGTCCGACGATGCGCGAATGGTAATCGACGCCTCATCCTCGATCGCCGCGCCGTCGCCGGCGCCCAGCGCCGAGCCGTTCACTTCAAGCCCGCCGCGAACAATCTGCACCCACACGCCGCGCCCGGTCTCGATCACATGACTCACGCTCTTCCCTGCCGTCAGCAGCGAGGCGTAGATGCGCGCATCCTGGTGGATCGGCATCGAGCCCGCCGCGCCGTCGGGCGATGCGACCAGACGCAGCACATCGCGCCGCGCGCCATCGGCAAACGGCTTCTGCTCATATCGCGGCTCGTATCCCTTGCGGTCGGGCATGATCCAGATTTGCAGCAGGTGCGCCGTCTCGGTGCCCGACGCGTTGTGCTCGCTGTGGACAATGCCCGTCCCGGCCGAGATGCGCTGCACCTCACCCGGCCGCAGTACCGCGGCGTGCCCGCCATCCCCAATTGCGTCCTTGTGGGCCAACGCGCCCGACACCATGTAGGTGATGATCTCCATGTCCCGGTGCGGGTGGGCATCAAAGCCGCGCCCCCCCGCGACGCGGTCCTCGTTCATCACACGCATCGAGCGGAAACGCGTGTGCGCCGGGTCGTGATAGTCGCCAAACGAGAAAGTGTGCCGGGCCGTCAGCCAGCCGTGCTCGCCCTTGCCGCGCTCATCGGATTTCCGGACGCGGATCATGCTCAGGCCACCCCCGCCAGACGCCTCACGGTCATGTCGAAGTTGTGGACCATGTTGGCGCGCAGGCCGTAGACCACCGCCAGGTAGGCCAGGGCCGCGATCCCGCAGCCGATGACCAGGCCGATGCGCGCCGATGCCAGACCGTAACTGTCAACGGTCTTGGCCAGCGCCAACTCCGGATAGATGCTCGCGAACACCGCTGTGACGGGCGAGAGCGCGGCGATCGCCGAGCCGACAAACAGGAAGTCCGTCCCGCTCTTGTACGCGCACAGGCCCACCACACCGCCGACCACGCCGACGAGGCCCACGGTCGCCACCACGGCCGACAGCGAGCCCTTGCTCTTGAGCGACCACTGCATCCCCACCATCACCGCGAAGGCGACAAACGGCACCGACACCACGGCGACCACCAGCGCACCCTCGGGCAGCACCGCGGGGATGGAGACGAACGAGCCCGCTGTCGCGCCCGGCAACTGGTGCTCGAACATCACCCCGCCCTCGCGCGCCAGGATGCCCATCTGGTTCGCAAGCACATACAGCCCCGCGATCAGCAGCGTGCCCACGGGCACCGCGATCAGCGGCAGCAGGTACGCCACCATGCCGCGCATCTTCCCGCCCAGGTACGAGCCGGGCGTGATGGGCGTGGTCAGCAGCAGGTCCAGGGTGCCATCTTCCCGCTCGCGCGCAACCGATGTCGCGGCCATGTTCACCGACACCAGCCCGATCACCGCCATCTCCCCGATCACCGTGTAGAAGATCACATCGCGGAAGACGCCCGTCCCGACAATCCCGCCCCCGTGGAAGTACAGCACGATCCCCAGCGCCCACAAGCCGCCGATGACAATGAACGACCAGCGCGCCAGCATGCGCCCGAAGGTCGCGTTGCGGGCCGCGGCCTCCCGCCAGGCGATCGGGTTGTTCCACACATGCCGGGGAGGGCGCGTCTCGCCGCCCTTCGCGCCAAGTCCGAACATGCGCCGGTACCACGGCACGCCGGCCCGCCCGCTCCC
>Ga0163151_10003126_pt1 | contig 24308 bp, 26 predicted proteins | sample OliLakLV19MP5IB2_FD_145596 | JGI IMG/M metagenome (GOLD analysis project Ga0163151, IMG submission 145596) | Freshwater microbial mat bacterial communities from Lake Vanda, McMurdo Dry Valleys, Antarctica - Oligotrophic Lake LV.19.MP5.IB-2 | ecosystem: Environmental > Aquatic > Freshwater >...
ATTTCTTGTCGCGTGAACTCAGAAACATCGTCAATGTCTTGAATGTGCGCCCAACGCGGATCCTTTTTTTGCACGCAGATGACTTTGGCGTCGCTGCCACCGTCATCCGTCATATTGAAGACCGCGACCGGTCGCACGCGGATGACGACCCCGGGGAAGGTCGGCGCGTCGAGCAGAATAAGGGCGTCAACCGGGTCGCCGTCGAGGCCGAGCGTGTTATCGAAGAACCCGTAATCGGTCGGGTATGCGAACGACGTGAAGAGGGTGCGGTCGAGAAAGACTCGCCCGGTCTCATGGTCGATCTCGTATTTATTGCGGCTGCCCCGCGGTATCTCGACGATGACGTCGTAGCTGGCCATGCAGTACTCCTCGGCTGTTCGGCGGCGTGCTGCAATAACGTTAGTGGATGCCGCCCACCCGCCCGCGACTCACTCCGGCCGTTGCCGACGTGCGTCGAGCGGTGCGGGATTCGCTGGTCGAGCTCGACGCTTCGCTCGTGCTGGTCGCGCTGAGCGGCGGGCCGGACTCGCTCGCCCTGGCCACGGCGACGGCGTTCGAGGCGCCGCGTCTCGGCGTGCGAGCCGGGGCCGTCATCATCGATCACGGTCTTCAGGCCGGGTCGGCGGATGCCGCGGCCACCGCCGCTCGTCAAGCCGAACAGCTCGGCCTGAACCCTGTCCTCGTCCGCCGCGTCGTCGTCGGCAGCGCCGGCGGACCGGAGGCCGCCGCCCGCGAGGTCCGCTACGCGGCACTCGCCGACGCCGCAGCAGAGACGGGAGCAACAGCGGTGCTCCTCGGCCACACCCTTGACGATCAGGCCGAGACCGTGCTGCTCGGGCTGGCGCGCGGAAGTGGCGGCGCGAGCTTGCACGGGATGGCTGCGCGGGCTGGGATGCTCGTGCGACCGCTGCTGGGCATCCGTCGGTCGACCACCGTGCAGTTCTGCTCGGACTCGGAACTGGATCCGTGGACTGACCCGCAGAATACCGACCCTTCCTTTGCGCGGGTGCGGGTGCGCCAACGCGTGTTGCCCGTGCTCGACGCCGAGCTTGGGCCGGGCATCGCCGAGGCGCTCGCGCGAACGGCCGAGCAGCTGCGCGAAGACAACGACGCGCTCGACCACTTCGCGCTCGAGCTCGCCGAGGACCTCGCCGAACATTCCGAAGCCGGCATCTCGTTGCCGGTGAAGGCGCTCGCGGCCAACCCGGCAGCGCTTCGCCAGCGACTGATCAGGCTCGCCGTGGCAAGCGAGTTTCATGTCAGCTTGAGTCGGGCGCAGACCCTTGAGGTGGCCCGCCTCGTGACGGATTGGCACGGTCAGGGCGCGATCGACCTGCCCGGCGCTAGTGTGGAGCGTCGCGATGGCAAGCTCGTCTTCGCCGCCAAACCGCAACCAGCCAAGCCGCAAGACGCCAAACAGCCAAGCCGCAAGACGCCAAGCCGCAAGCAGAAGGACCATGATGGAACTCGCTGATGTCACTGACGACTTGACCGAGGTGCTCTACACCCAGCAGCAGCTGCACGAGAAGATCGCCGAACTCGCGCGCCGCATCGAGCAGGATTACGCGGGCGAGCGCCCGCTGCTTGTCGGGGTGCTCAAGGGCGCAGTCATGGTGATGGCTGACGTTGCTCGCGAGCTCAGGATGCACGTCGACATCGACTTCATGGCGGTCTCGTCCTATGGCGCGAGCACCGAGTCGAGCGGCGTCGTGCGCATTCTCAAGGACCTCGACGCCGATCTCAAGGGTCGACACGTCATCATCGTCGAAGACATCATCGACTCTGGCCTCACGCTTTCGTGGCTCCGAGGCAACTTGGAGAGCCGCAGTCCGGCAAGTCTCGAGATTCTTGCCTTGCTGCGCAAACCGGATGCCGCGAAGGTCCACGTCGACGTCAAGTACTTCGGATTCGACATCCCGAATGCGTTCGTGGTCGGGTATGGGCTTGATTACGCGGAGCGGTACCGCAACCTTCGCGGCGTAGCTGTGCTGGCGCCGCACGTCTACGAGAGTTGACCGGTCAGCGGCTCAGGTAAGCCGACCGCGAACACGCAGGCCGCACGCAGTGGCCAGCGGCTAGCCTTGCACCACCAATCTTCAGCAGGAAGGGCTGGGCCCAATCGGCCCGGAACAACATGGACTTCAAGCGTATTTTTCGTGGGCCCGTCATCTACATCGTTCTTGCCATTGCGGCGGTCGCGGTCGGCGCGAGCCTGCTCACCGGCAGCGGCTTCCGTGAAGTGACCACGCAACAAGGACTTTCATACCTGCAAAACGACGCCGTCAAATCAGCGAAGATCGTTGACCGCGAGCAGCGCGTTGACCTGACGCTGGCAAGAGCCGACGGCGAAAACGGCACTCTCGTGCGGTTCTACTACGTAGCGCCACGCGGGGCAGAGGTCATTGCGGCCATCAACGACGCCAACCTCACGAGCTTCGACGACGAGGTGCCGCAGACCAGCTTCTGGGTCTCGCTGGCTGGCATCGTGATCCCGTTCCTGATCATCGGCATCATCTTCTACTTCTTGCTGACCAGAATGCAGGGTGGCGGTAACCGCATCATGCAGTTCGGTCGATCGAAGGCCAAGCTCGTCGGTAAAGAGGCTCCGCAAGTGACATTTGCGGATGTTGCTGGCGCGGACGAGGCGATCGAGGAACTTGAAGAGATCAAGGACTTCCTGAAAGAACCGGCCAAGTTTCTGGCCGTTGGCGCGCGCATCCCCAAGGGCGTTCTGCTCTACGGCCCCCCGGGGACGGGCAAGACGCTGCTCGCCCGCGCGACCGCCGGCGAAGCTGGTGTGCCGTTCTACACGATCTCGGGTTCGGACTTCGTTGAGATGTTCGTCGGCGTCGGTGCAAGTCGTGTTCGCGACCTGTTTGAGCAGGCAAAACAAAACTCACCAGCCATCATCTTCATCGACGAAATTGACGCGGTCGGTCGGCACCGTGGTGCTGGCATCGGTGGCGGAAACGACGAGCGCGAACAGACCCTCAACCAACTGCTGGTCGAAATGGACGGCTTCGACGTTAAGACCAACGTCATTCTGATCGCCGCGACCAACCGGCCAGACGTGCTCGACCCCGCGCTGCTGCGCCCGGGCAGGTTCGACCGCCAGATCGGCGTGGATGCGCCGGACCTCAAGGGCCGCAAACAGATCCTTGAGGTGCACGCCAAGGGCAAGCCGATGGCCGACGGCGTCGATCTCGAGGTACTCGCTCGCAAGACTCCAGGATTCACCGGGGCCGACCTTGCCAATGTGCTCAACGAAGCGGCGCTCCTGACAGCCCGCTCGGATGCCCAGCTCATCGACAACCGGGCCCTCGACGAGGCGGTCGACCGCGTGATGGCTGGTCCGCAGCGTCGCACGCGCCTGATGAACGACAAAGAGAAACTGATCACCGCGTATCACGAGAGTGGCCACGCGCTCGCCGCTGCATCCATGCGCAACACCGACCCGGTGACGAAGGTCACAATCCTGCCTCGCGGTCGGGCACTCGGCTACACGATGGTGCTGCCGCTCGAAGACAAGTACTCGATCACGCGCAATGAACTGCTCGACCAGCTCGCATACGCGATGGGCGGGCGGGTTGCCGAGGAGATCGTCTTTCACGATCCCACGACCGGCGCATCCAACGACATCGAGAAGGCCACAGCGATCGCCAGGAGGATGGTGACCGAGTACGGCATGAGCGCCAAAGTCGGCTCGGTGAAGCTCGGAGCGACCGCTGGTGAGCCCTTCATGGGCCGCGACCTGGGGGCGACGCGCGACTACTCAGACACGATAGCCAAGACGATCGACGAGGAAGTGCGCGCGCTCATCGATCAGGCTCACGACGAGGCGTGGCAGGTACTCAACACCAACCGCGATACCCTCGACCGTCTCGCGACTTCACTGCTTGAGCAGGAGACCCTCGACCACGTGCAGCTCGCCGCGATCTTCGAGGGCATCGAGCTGCTGCCGGAGCGCCCGGTGTGGCTCTCGAGTGAGCAGCGCCCGCTCTCGGACCGTCCGCCGGTTGCTATGCCGTCGCGGCTGCCGATCGACCCCGGTATCGCGGAAGGCGGCGTCGAGTCAGGCGTGCCGGTTAAACCCAAGCGGGCTCCGCGTCCTAGAAAGTCTCCAGAAATCGCAACCGCCTAACGCCGAAGACAGAGGCGAGGATGGAACGAGTGCACGATCTGGCGAACGAACCTGATGCGAAGGCTGGCGCCGTACGCCCGGTTGCGCGCCCCGCACGGCGTTCGGTCGCGCGGCCGATCGTCCTCGGCATTCTCAACGTCACGCCGGATTCGTTCAGCGATGGCGGCCAGTACGCGAGCCTGACGGCGGCCGTGGATCGCGGCATCCAGTTGCGACAGCACGGCGCAGACGTTGTCGATGTCGGCGGCGAGTCGACGCGGCCCGGCGCTGAGCGAGTGTCGGCCGAGGAGGAACAGCGCCGCGTGATCCCTGTGATCCGTGCGCTCGCCGCGCAACAGATCGCGGTCAGCATCGACACGATGAACGCGTCGACCGCGCGCGCAGCAGTCGACGCCGGTGCGCGCATCGTCAACGACGTTTCCGGCGGCCTCGCCGACCCACGGATGTACTCGGTCGTCGCTGACGCTGATGTCGACTACATCGCGATGCACTGGCGCGGACACAGTCGCACCATGAACGCGCTGGCCGACTACGCCGATGTTGTCACGGAGGTGCGGGCCGAACTCGCCGAGCGCCTTGATGCGATGGATACCGCTGGCCTCGATCTGGATCGCGTGATTCTCGATCCCGGCCTCGGCTTCGCCAAAACCGCCGAGCACAATTGGAGCCTGCTCGCTCGGCTTGACGAGCTTGCCGGGCTCGGCCGACCGCTGCTGGTTGGCACGTCGCGGAAGCGATTCCTCGGTGAGTTGCTGCCGGCTGAAGCCGCAACAGAGCTTCGCGACGCGGCAACCGCCGCCACGAGCGTGCTCGCCGCCTCGGCTGGCGCCTGGGGCGTTCGAGTGCATGACGTCGCATCCACCACTCTCGCGCTTGCTGTCTGGAGCGCGTGGCAGAACGGAAGATCCGCATGAACCCTCTCGACCAGATCACGCTCACCGGGCTTCGGGCGAACGCGTTTCACGGCGTGTTTGACGAAGAGCGACGCAGCGGTCAGCTCTTCATCGTTGACGTGACCGTGTCGCTCGATTTCTCCAAGGCGGCCGCGAGTGACGACCTGGGGTTGACGATTCACTATGGTGAGCTCGCCGAGGAGGTCATCGCGGCGGTCGAGAGCGACCCGGTCGATCTCATCGAAACGGTTGCCGAGCGCGTTGCCGCTGTCGTGCTGGCCCACCCCGCAGCGCAACTGGTCACCGTGACACTGCATAAACCGGAAGCCCCGATCGCGGTTCCGTTCGATGATGTCTCGGTGACTATCACCCGCGGCAAGTCACCGTCGGTTGCTACCGCTGGCTTCGCCATCGACGCTGGCGCCGGCTTGTGACGTCGCCAGTGGGCGAGCCCCCGGACTCGCCGACCGAACGCACGGCGGTGCTCTCGATCGGCAGTAACCTCGGTGACCGCGAGGCGATTCTCCGCGAGGCAGTTCTCGCCATCGCCGCGATTGACGGGGTCGAGGTCATCGCGGCATCCAGCATTGTTGAAACGGCCGCGGTCAAGCCGCACGGCGTTGATGCCACGGCCCCCAGCTATCTCAACGCCGCGGTGATGCTGCGCACGCGACTCGACGCCCGTGCACTGCTGAGTGCACTACAACGCATCGAGCTTGAGCACGGACGCGTGCGGGACGAGCGTTGGGGCGACCGCACTCTCGATGTTGACATCGTGACAATGGCGGATGAGGTCATTGACGAACCGGGGCTGACGGTGCCGCACCCTCGCGCGGTCGAGCGGGTGTTCGTGCTGGCTCCCTGGCTCGAACTCGATTCGGATGCCACGCTTGCCGGTTTCGGCCCGGTCAGCGATCTCCTCGCGCAGCTCGACGAACCGTACCGCCTGTACCGGGCGGAGCCGCTCCTGTGACCCGCACTCGCCCGCTGCATCTGGCGCTCCTGGGTGTACTCGGTTGTGCAGTGGCGTGGTTCGCACAGACCGTGCTCGTGTCGATGGGTCGTGCGGTCGTAGTTCCGCCAGTGACCTTGGCGATCGCGCTCGTTGCGATCGGCGTCATCATCGTCTTCATGGCACTACCGGTGCGCCGAGTGGCCCGTCGGGTTGCCGGCGCCAGCATCGATCCGTTCTACGCGACGCGCGTCGTTATGCTCGCCAAGGCGTCGAGTCTTGGCGGGGCGCTCCTCGGTGGTGCAGGGCTCGGAATTGCGGCGTACCTCCTCACCCGTTCTGTTGTGCCTGACCTAGGCTCCATCACGACGGCAATCGCGGCGGCGGTCGGTGCACTTGTGCTGTTGATCGCAGGTCTTGTGGCAGAGCACATGTGCACCCTGCCTCCAGACGACGAAGAACCGCCATCGCGCGCGCCCCAGACTCAAGGAATCCAGTGACAACGAACACAGAATCCGATGACCAGCAGGCCGAAGCTGTCGCCGTGACCCCCGGGGCGACCCCCGGCTGGCAGCACGTCTCCGGTAAGTACATCGCCGTCGACCTGGTCGGCTGGCTCATTTCCGCGGTCATCATGGTCGGCCTTACCTCGCTCGTGCCATTCCTGACCGGGTTGACCCCGCTCTGGGCACTACCTGCAATCCTCGCGGTCGTGTTTCTCGTCAACATCCTCTTCACTCCGCGCCGGGTTCGCGCAATCGCCTACCAGCTTCGCGACGACGACCTCCTCTTTCGCCGCGGCCTCATGTTCGAGCGGATCGTCGCGGTGCCATACGGGCGCATGCAGCTCGTTGACATTAATCGCGGGCCGCTCGACCGCGCGCTCGGCTTGAGCGAACTGAAGTTCGTGACCGCCGCTGCCGCGACGGGCGTTGTCATCCCGGGGCTGCCGGCCGCCGTTGCCGAGGAGCTTCGCGACGCCCTAGTCGAGCTCGCAGAAAGCCGCAGGGCCGGATTGTGACGACACCGGTCGCACGTTCGAACGGCGTTCGGCTGGCAGACGGACAGTGGCACCGCCTTCACCCGGCGACACCGTTGTTGCGCGGTGGCATCGCGTTCGTAGCGATTCTCGGTGTCATCATCGTCAACTTCAGGGATGTCGCGATCGAAGTATTCTTTCGCGGTCCGGTGAATGGCGGCGGTAGTGGCGGTCGCCCAGACCCGTTGACGTTTGTGCTCGAGAACGGACTCATCGGTGTTGTGATTCTCGCAATCATGGGTGTGCTCTTGCTCTGTATTGCCGGGTTCTACGTTTCGTGGCGTATGCACACCTTTCGCATCACGGATGAGCTCGTTGAGGTTCGCAGTGGTGTGCTCTTCCGCACCAATCGGCGCGGTCGGCTCGATCGCATCCAAGGCATCAATATCGTTCGCCCGTTCCTAGCCAGGCTCTTCGGCGCTGCAAAGCTCGAAGTCAACGTTGCTGGCCAAGATGCGAACGTGCAGTTGGCCTATCTTGGGTCTGGGGCGGCTGATGAACTGCGGCGCGAGATTCTGCTCCTTGCGTCTGGCACGCGCGAGCAGCGCGCAGGTTCTGCTGACGCTGGGCTCGCCGGGCATCTGGCTGGCAGTGCAACGACCGGCGCGGCCGGCCTCATCGAACGCCGAGTCGGCGAGTTCACCGCGCCAGAGCTCGATGCGAACGCCATCGAGCCGACCTCGGTCGTTCGAATCAATCTGGGGCGGCTCGCCGGATCGCTGGTGCTGAGCGGATTCACCGTCTGGACCATCATCGGCGCAGTCCTAGCGGGCATCTTCATCGCTCGCACCGGCGAGTTCTTCGTGCTGATCGGAATCATTCCAGCCCTCATCGGTGTCACTGGCTTCTATGTCTCGCGCTTCACTCGATCGATCCGCTACAGCATCGCCGCGACTCCCGACGGCATTCGAGTTGGGTTCGGACTTCTGTCGACGAGCAACGAGACGTTGCCCCCCGGCCGCATTCACGCGATTCAGGTGAGCCAGCCGCTGCTCTGGCGGCCAGCGGGTTGGTGGCACATTCAGCTCAATCGCGCGTCGAACTCCTGGACCAATGGCGCATCCGGTCAAGCGAACACCACGATTCTGCCGGTCGGTAACCTCGACGACGTTCGAAAGGTGCTTGAGCTCATGCTGCCAGGCGCTATCGACGAGGATGCCGCGGCGCTCCTCGAGCGCGGGCTCGTGTCGCGCGGCGGCGACGATGGCTTTCACAACTCACCGCGTCGGGCGGCAATTCTGCGGTGGTTTTCGTGGCGTCGCAATGGGTTTGCGGTGAATCCGGGCTTCGTGCTGTTTCGGCACGGCGCGATCTACCGTGAGCTCGTGATCGTTCCGCACGCTCGGGCGCAGAGTATCGCGCTCTCGCGCGGGCCGATCTACCGATGGCTGCGTGTCTCACACCTTCGGGTGCACACGGTTGCCGGGCCGGTCAGCGCCGAACTCGGCGCGATCGATGAAGGTGACGCTCTCGAACTCTTCGGTGAACTGGCCTCTCGAGCGGTGACCGCTGCCAACAGCGACACCACTCACCGGTGGCGGGCATCGTGAGCGCCACCGGGCGACTCGGTATCGGCATTATTGGTGCAGGCAAGGTCGGACCAGTGCTTGGTGCGGCCCTTGCTGGTGCGGGCCACGCAATCATCGGCGTCGCTACCGTTTCGGAGCAGAACCGCGAACGCGTCAAAGCGATGCTCAACGATGTCGCGATACTCGAGATCCCAGACTTGATCGAACGGAGCGAGCTAGTGATTCTGGCGGTCCCAGAACGTGAGCTGTCAACGCTCGTTGCAGGGCTGGCCGCAACCGGCGCGTGGCGGCCGGGACAGCTGGTCATGCACACCGCGCCCGGCCTGGGATACAGCGTGCTCGCCGCGGCAACGGCGGCCGGCGCGATACCGCTCGCGGTGCATCCGGCAATGGTGTTCACCGGTACGAGCGTCGACCTCGTGCGCTTGCGCGAGAGCTATTGTGCCGTCACGGCGCCCACTGCTGTGCTGCCGATCGGTCAGGCCCTCGTGGTGGAGATGGGGGCGGAGCCCGTCATCATTGACGAAGCGGATCGCGCTCAGTACGCCGAGGCGGTGTCAACAGCGACGAGCTTCTCGGCCGCAATAGTGCGTCAGGCGGTAGCGTTGCTTGCGGAGATCAACGTCGAGTCGCCGTCACACGTGCTCGCTCCACTTGTGCGATCATCGGTCGAGTCAGCACTCGCAGTCGAGCAGTAGGGGGCCAGCGTGTCCATCACTGTCGCTGAGACAGCGGCCGAACTTCGTGTCGCTCTCGGCGTTAAACGGGTTGCCCTCGTGCCCACGATGGGCGCCCTGCACCCCGGTCACATTGCGCTCGTCGAGCGTGCAACCAAACTTGTCGAGCAGGGCGTTGTCGACACCGTTGTCGTGTCGATTTTCGTTAATCCGTTGCAGTTCGCTCGCGGCGACGATCTCGACACTTACCCGAGAACGCTCGAGAGCGATCTCGCTACCTTGGGTTTGACCGGTGTTGAGTTCGTCTTCGCGCCGACGGCTGGCGAGATGTACCCGAACGGCGTACTCGAGACGAGAGTGACAGCCGGTGCCGTCGGTGAGCTCTTCGAAGGCGCAGCTCGCAGTGGACACTTCGAAGGCGTTCTGACGGTTGTCGCCAAACTCGTCAATATCGCCCGCGCCGACGTGGTGGTGTTCGGCCAAAAAGATGCTCAACAGGTCTTTCTCGTCGAGCGCATGGTGCGGGAACTTTCGATCCCGACTGACGTGGTCGTTGTAGAAACGGTTCGCGAGCGCTCTGGGCTCGCGCTGTCGAGTCGCAACCGCTTCCTCGACGAAAAGGAGCATCTCGCCGCACGGGTGCTCTCGCTGGCTCTCGAAGCGGCGGTTTCTTCAGCCGATCGAGGGATCGATGCCGTGCTCGCTGCCGCGCAATCGGTGATCATGGGGGAGCGGCTCGTTTCGCTTGACTATCTGGCGATCGTGAACCCGGCCACCTTCCGACCAGTTGATGACGGTTATCGCGGCAACGCAAGGGTGCTCATCGCCGCAAGAGTCGGAACGATCCGGTTGATCGACAACGAGGCGATCCGCCTGGCGTGAGCTGCTGCCGCCGCCGCGAGCAACCGAGACCCTTCTCGTCGCCCCGGTACGATTGGGTCTCGTGAATGACGATATCGATGGCACCGATGCTGAGATCACCGAGCAAAAGGCCGTCCGTCTCGCAAAGCGTCAACGCCTCATCGATGATGGGCCGGGTGCCTATCCGGTCTCGGTCCCCATTACGACGACGATCCCGGCGCTCCGTGAACAGTATGCAGACCTCGAAACGGATGCCACGACCGGCGATATCGTCGGCATCGCCGGCCGCGTTGTGCATCTGCGCAACACCGGCAAACTCTGTTTCGCGAGCCTGCAATCCGGCGACGGTCAGCGCATCCAGGCCATGGTGAGTCTGGCCGAGGTCGGCGAGGATTCCCTCGAACGCTGGAAGGACCTCGTCGATCTCGGAGACCACGTCTTCGTTTCCGGCGAGGTCATCTCCAGCCGCCGCGGCGAGCTCTCGGTGCTCGCTCGCGAGTGGACGATCGCCGCCAAGGCGATTCGCCCGCTGCCGAACCTGCACACCGAACTGAGCGACGAAGCGCGCGTGCGAAGCCGCTACCTCGACCTCATTGTGCGCGAGCAGGCCAGATTCACGGTTCGTGCCAGAGCCACAGTGAACGCGAGTCTGCGCGCAACCTTTGCAGAACAGCATTACCTCGAGGTCGAGACCCCGATGCTGCAGGTCATCCATGGTGGGGCATCGGCCCGCCCGTTCGTCACCCACAGCAACGCCTTCGACACCGAGCTGTTCTTGCGAATCGCGCCGGAGCTGTTCCTCAAGCGAGCCGTGGTCGGCGGCATCGACCGAGTGTTCGAGATCAACCGAAACTTTCGCAACGAGGGTGCAGACTCCACGCACTCGCCCGAGTTCGCAATGCTGGAGGCCTATGAGGCCTATGGCGATTACAACCGCATGGCCGACCTCACGCAGCAGCTCGTTCAGAACGCCTGCCTCGCCGTTACCGGCTCACTCCAGGTCACGCTCGCTGACGGCACCGACTACGACCTCGGTGGGCAGTGGGCGCGCGTGTCGATGTACGAGTCGTTGTCTGCGGCATCCGCTCGTCAGGTCACGCCCCAGACTTCGCTCGCCGAGCTCGAGCAGTTCGCGGCATCCCTCGACATCGAGGTTGCGCAGCCGACCCACGGAAAGCTTGTTGAAGAACTGTGGGAGCACTTTGTGAAGCCGGGACTGACTCGTCCGACCTTCGTCATGGACTTTCCCGTCGATACGAGTCCGCTCGTACGTGATCACCGCTCGATCGCGGGAGTAGTTGAGAAGTGGGATCTCTACGTTCGGGGGTTCGAGTTGGCGACCGGGTACTCCGAGCTCGTTGACCCGGTGATCCAGCGCGAGCGTTTTGTCGAACAGGCCGTTCTCGCCGGCAAAGGCGACCCCGAGGCGATGCGGCTCGACGAGGAGTTCTTGCGGGCCCTCGAACACGGGATGCCGCCAACCGGAGGCATCGGCCTCGGCATCGACCGGCTACTCATGTCGATCACGGGCCTCGGTATTCGCGAGACGATTTTGTTTCCGCTCGTGAAGTAAGCACCGCGGCATCCGACCTAGAATGCTGACATGAGCGATCTCAAACTGCCCGGCGAAGAGAAGAAGAACGGTGAAATCTCGCAGCGACGCATCGTGATCTGGGTGATCGTCGGCGGCGTTGGCGCGTACCTCTTACTCTCTGGCGTCATTGGGATTATCGCCACGAGCCAGTAGTGGATCGCCGCACCTCGCGGTTCATCATGGGATTCGCCCTTGCTGGGATGATCCTGATCGCCGCCGTCGCGTTGATCGTTGGCAGTTAAGCTGGCATCGTGCCGCAAGAATTCTGGTCGAACGCGATCTTCTCAGTCACCCCGACGATTCTCATTGGACTGGTGTTCTGGTTCGTGCTGAGATCGATCATTCGCGCCGACCGCAGCGAGCGGGGTGCCTACGCCAAGATCGAGGTCGAGGAGCGCGCTCGCCGAGGCATGGACTCACGCGAGAGCAACGTGAGCGGCGAACCCAGCCGCGAGCCGTGAGTTGGCGCCGACGTCAGCCGAGGCTCTGCAGAATGAAGGCGATCACGGTGCCGCCGGTGGCGAGCAAAATCAGTCCGATGATCAGCACCCAGGAGATGACTTTCATGCCGCGAACCTTGCCCAGAAAGCCGACCGGGCCTGTTTCGTCCTCATTGCTCATGGCCGCAACCCTAGCGCGCACCCAGATGTCTTCACTCGGGTCTAGAATCGGCCCATGTCGCGCACGGTCCGCCAACGTCTCGTCGCAGTCTTCGCCATCATCAGCGCCGCAGTTCTTCTGATTGGTTGCGCGCCGACCGACCAAGGCTCGACGCCCACTGCTGCCGAGTCCAGCGCGTCGACATCCGAGTCAATCGCGACTGCGTCTCCTGACACGGATGCGGTCGACCTGGAGACGGTCGACCCATCCGCCTTTCTGCTTGAGGGGACCCCCGGGGTGCTCAATGCAGACGGATACTGGAGCGGGCACTACGGATTCTTTACGGATGCCTCAAAGGTCGTTCGCTGTGACCTCTATATCTTTAGTGGTGACAGCGGTGGCGTGAACTGCGCGATCACGCTCGGGAACGAGGCTTCGCGGAGCTATGTGGTTCCGCCGGAAGTCTCGACAGACTGTGATCTCATCGCATCCAATAGTTCGGATGGCTATTCGATCGGCATCAACTTCAAGGTGTTCGAGAGCGGGACCGCCGGGTTTACCGGGTGCAGGCTGTCACAAGAGCAAGCCGATCCTGCGATTCTCGCTGCGACCAAGGTGCTCGGGCAGAGTCAGCTGTTGGCCGTGGAAACGGCGTATGAAATGTATGCCTGCACTGTCGAGAACGGTGTTGCTTCGTGCTCCGAGGCATCCAGTGGTGCCAGCATTCGCTTCGGAACTGCGGTCGCCGAATACCAAGGCTGAGGCCGTTCAGACCGCCCGCGAATGTGTCACGCCTTGGGCGAACAGCCAACTATCTTGACGCTCGCCTAGCTAGTCTCTTTACAACGGCTTGATCCCTTTCCAGGCCTGAGGAGCGAAGACCATGTTCGAACGATTTACCGACCGAGCCCGTCGTGTTGTCGTGTTGGCCCAAGAAGAGGCCAAGATGCTCAACCACAATTACATCGGCACTGAGCACATCCTGCTCGGTCTCATTCACGAGGGTGAAGGTGTGGCAGCGAAGGCTCTCGAGTCCCTCAACATCTCGCTGGACTCGGTGCGCGAACAAGTTCAGGACATCATCGGTCAAGGCCAGCAGCAGCCGACCGGGCACATCCCGTTTACCCCGCGTGCCAAGAAGGTACTCGAATTGTCACTGCGCGAGGCGCTGCAGCTCGGCCACAACTACATCGGTACCGAGCACATCCTGCTCGGGCTCATCCGCGAGGGCGAAGGTGTCGCCGCTCAAGTGCTCGTCAAGCTTGGCGCCGACCTGAACAAGGTGCGCCAGCAAGTCATCCAGTTGCTTTCTGGCTACCAAGGCAAAGAGGCGGTTCCGGTTGGCGGCAGCGATGCAACGCCAGACAAAGGCAGCCAGATTCTGGATCAGTTCGGGCGTAACTTCACTCAAGCCGCACGCGACGGCAAGCTCGACCCGGTCATCGGGCGCGAGAAGGAGATGGAGCGGGTCATGCAGATTCTCTCTCGCCGCACCAAGAACAACCCGGTGCTCATCGGTGAACCTGGTGTCGGCAAGACCGCCGTCGTCGAAGGTCTTGCCCAAGCCATCGCGCGCGGCGATGTGCCAGAGACCCTCAAGGACAAGCAGCTCTACTCCCTCGACCTTGGAAGTCTTATCGCTGGCTCGCGCTACCGCGGTGACTTCGAGGAGCGCCTCAAGAAGGTGACCAAAGAGATCCGTTCGCGCGGTGACATCATCACCTTCATCGACGAGATCCACACCCTCGTGGGTGCTGGGGCTGCCGAGGGCGCGATCGACGCGGCATCCATTCTGAAGCCGCTGCTGGCCCGCGGTGAACTGCAGACAATCGGCGCAACGACCATCGACGAGTACCGCAAGCACTTCGAGAAGGATGCTGCGCTTGAGCGCCGCTTCCAGCCGGTGCAGGTGCACGAGCCGAGCCTGCCGCACACGATCAACATCCTCAAGGGACTCCGCGACAGGTACGAGTCGTTCCATAAGGTGTCGATCACGGATGGCGCGATTGTTGCAGCGGCGAACCTTGCTGACCGCTACGTCGCCGACCGGTTTCTGCCCGACAAGGCCATCGATCTGCTCGACGAGGCTGGCGCTCGCCTGCGGTTGTCGATCCTGTCGGCCCCGCCAGAACTGCGCGAGTTCGACGACAAGATCGCCGCCGTACGTGCTCAAAAGGAAGGCGCGATCGAGGACCAGGACTTCGAGAAGGCAGCGTCCCTGCGCGACGAAGAGAAGAAGCTGCTCGGCGAGCGCTTGCGTCTCGAGAAGCAGTGGAAGGCCGGAGACATATCGACGACCGCTGAAGTGGACGAGGGACTCATCGCCGAGGTGCTGGCAGCAGCAACGGGCATCCCCGTGTTCAAGCTCACCGAGGAGGAGTCGAGTCGACTCATCTTCATGGAGAAGGCGCTGCACATGCGCGTCATTGGTCAGGAGGAAGCCATCTCGGTCCTCTCCAAGACCATCCGACGCACCCGCGCTGGCCTTAAGGACCCGAAGCGTCCGAGCGGTTCATTCATCTTCGCTGGCCCGACCGGTGTCGGAAAGACGGAGCTGGCCAAGGCGCTCGCCGAGTTCCTGTTCGACGATGAAGACGCGCTGATCGCACTCGACATGAGCGAGTACGGCGAGAAGCACACCGTCTCGCGGCTGTTCGGTGCCCCTCCCGGGTTCGTCGGCTTCGAGGAGGGTGGCCAGCTCACCGAGAAGGTGCGCCGCAAGCCGTTCAGCGTTGTGCTGTTCGACGAGATCGAGAAGGCCCACCCCGACATCTTCAACTCGCTCCTCCAGATCCTGGAAGAGGGACGACTGACGGATGGCCAGGGTCGCGTTGTCGACTTCAAGAACACCGTGATTATCATGACCACCAACCTCGGCACGAAGGACATCACGGGAACCCCGATTGGCTTCACCTCGTCCACCGACACCGCCACTGGCTACGACCGCATGCGCGGCAAAGTCGTCGAGGAGCTCAAGAAGCACTTCAAGCCCGAGTTCCTCAACCGGGTCGACGAAACGATCGTCTTCCCGCAGCTCAGCCCGGAGGAGTTGCTCCAGATCGTGGATCTGTTCATCAAGCGCCTGAGCGACCGTCTGCTCGACCGCGACCTCTCGGTCGAACTGACGGTGCCAGCGAAGGAGCAGTTGATCAAGATCGGCTTCGATCCATCGCTCGGCGCCCGTCCGCTGCGTCGTGCGGTGCAGCACGAGATCGAGGATGCGCTCAGCGAGCGCATCCTGCACGGCGAGCTCAACGCCGGTGATCACGTGCACGTCGACTTTGCGAATGGCGAGTTCGTCTTCACGACGGGCCGCCAAGCTGGGCTTGAAGAGAAAGAGCCTGCGGCAGTCGAGGCCTAGCGCTGTACAAGAGTGAAGGGGGAGGCGGAGTCATCCGCCTCCCCCTTCCTGCGCCCCGCACCCATCTGCGGCAACGGTCACCGTGGGCGTCGTCGGGGCGATACCGTGGTTCCGTGACTTCGTTTAGCGTGCGCCCAGCCCGCACGTTCGATGTACCGGGCATCCAGCGCCTCATCGAGCCGCTTGCCGAGCAGCGCATCCTGCTGGGCAAAGATCGCGTGGTCCTCTACGAGGCGGTGCAGGAGTTCCGGGTCGCTGAGACCCTTGACGGCACGATTATCGGCTGCGGCGCACTGCACGTTATGTGGGAAGACTTGGGCGAGGTGCGAACGCTCGCCGCAGCATCCGACTGGCTAGGTCGCGGCGTTGGTCACGCGATCTTCGAATGTATCGAAGCGGATGCCCGTACACTCGGCCTCCGCCGCCTGTTCTGTCTGACCTTCGAGACCGGATTCTTTGCGCGGCAGGGTTTCCAGCCGATCGATGAAGCCGTGGTGGCCCCCGATGTGTTCGCGCAACTGGCGCTGTCGCCAGACGAAGGTGTCGCGGAGTTTCTCGACCTCTCGCGGGTGAAGCAGAACACGCTCGGCAACACCCGGATGCTGAAGCTGCTGAAGCCGCAGTAGCTGCCGAAGCCGCAGTAGCTGCTCGCGCGCAGCCGCATCGCCGCACACGCCGCGGAATCGAAGCCGCTTCGCGGTAACCTCCGCTTACTCTTGCGGTATGTCGACGTTCCGCAATCCGGTCGGCCCCCAGCCGAGCAGCGTGTACTGGCGCCGCCGACTCCTCGTGCTCCTTGGGCTCGTCGCGGTGATCATCGTCATTGTGCTCATCGTCGTGCGACCCGGCACTGGCGCGGCAACCCCAAGCCCAATCCGCACGCCAACACCGTCCGCGACCCCCGGCGCTGCAGAAGCTTGCGACCCGGCGAAGATCACGGTCGAGGGCCTGGTTGATGCCACCGGCTACGACCCGGGCGTGAACCCGCTGATGTCCCTCGTCGTGAAGAGCACCGCGGTCGATCCGTGCACGATCAACGCTGGGTCTGAAGTTCAGGAGTTTCGGATCACCAGCGGCGACGAACTGATTTGGACCTCAAAGGACTGCGTTGTTTCGACAGAGTCGAGGGTGCAAGTGCTGAAGCCGGGCGTGCCGGTCTCGACGACGCCGATCCCGTGGGACCGCACCCGCTCAGCTGCCGACACGTGCGGCGTCGAGCGGCCGCAAGTCATTGCGGAGGGGGCGACCTACCGCTTCGGTGTCTCGCTCGGTGAGATCTCGTCCGCGACGACGACCCCGTTCCTGCTGTACTGATAGCGCCGTCGTGCTGCGCTCAACGTCACTGGTCCTCGTCAACCAACCTTCACGGGATGCCGCGGCACACGACCTGCTCGCCCCTCCCCACCGCGTGGTCGATGTCGCGGCGCCGCACGTGAGTGTGATGGATCTCGCGGCAACACGAGGCGATGGCATCTTCGAAACGATGAGCGTCGGCCACGGGCATCCGCAAGCCCTCGATCACCACCTGCGGCGGTTCGCGTCCTCCGCGATCGCGCTTGAGCTACCGCGCCCGGATCCTGCGGTCTGGCGCGCGGCGATCGCTGCGGCCATCGCCGAGGTCGACCCTGTTGCCGAAAGCTTCGTGAAGATCGTCATGACCCGTGGAATCGAGGGAGACGGCCGGCCGACCGGCTGGGCCTACTGCGCGCACTCCCCGGATTACACGGCCGAGCGCACCGTCGGCGTGCGCGTGGCGTTCCTCGACCGCGGCCTCCGGCACGACGTTGCGACGACTTCCCCGTGGTTGCTTGCCGGGGCGAAAACGCTGAGCTACGCGGTCAATCGAGCGGCTGTGCGCGAAGCTGCTCGCCGCGACGCTGACGATGTCATCTTCGTTTCGAGCGACGGCTTCGTCCTTGAGGGCCCGACTTCGACCGTGCTGTACCGGCGGGGGATGACGCTCTTCACTCCTGGCCCTGGACTCGGCATTCTCGACGGCACGACTCAGGCGAGCATCTTCGCGTGGGCGCCACAGCACGCGTTTGAAACACAATTCGAGCTATCAACACCCGAAACAATCATGCGAGCGGATGCCGCGTGGCTTGTCTCGAGCGTTCGGCTCGTCGCTCCCATCCGCGTGCTCGACGGGACCTCGCTGAGCCTTGATCGGGACCTCACCGAGCAGCTCAACAGATTTTTGCTCGCGCAGAGAAGCTGAGCCCGTGACGAGCGATCCTTACAGAATCTGACTCGAGAGAATGCTCTTCCCGAACGGGGGGTGGGATGGACTCGTCGAGGACTTTCCGTCGCGTGATTCACGCGTTATCCTTTCAGGGTGAACCAGGACGGCTTCGGCATACCCGCGGGCTGGTATCCCGACCCCTTAGGCCTGCCGCAATTGCGCTGGTGGGATTCGCAAGCCTGGACCGAGCACACCTCTGAAGCACGGGCACCAATTGTTCTTCAGCCCGCGACGAAGCTCGCCTACGCCGAGGAAGAGCTGCCATCCCGTCGCGAACAGCGCGATCGCGAACGCCGCGAGAATGCACCGGAGTACGAGTCGCTATCTCCGTTCGATCGACTGATTGACCTTGACGTCGAGTACGAAGCCGATCCGGATATGGTCCGCGAAGAACTCAGTGCTCAACCCCTGCTTGCAATGACGCTAAAGGCGCTCGAGCCACCGCTCGCCGACACCGAGGACCAAGCGGCACTAGGTCCGATGCGCGCGCGCGCGCACGCGAATTCCACGCCAGAAGCGTCAACCCTCACTGAGCTTGCCGTTGATGCGCCGCCGGAACGAGCACCCAAGCGGAAGAAGACTTTCACAGGAGCCGCGTTGGCAATCGCCCTCATGCCCTTGTTCCAGCTTTCCGTGAGCGTCATCATCGTGGTTGCACTCGGTCTTGGAGCCAACCTCCCATTGCTCATTGTTGTCTGGGTGGTGCCATATCTCGCGGTGTTGGGCTTTGCGGAGTACGACAAACTGTTGCTGCAGACTTGGGGACATTCTCGGCCAGCGAGCACCTTTTGGGCATTGTTGACGAGTCCCTTCTACCTCGTCATGAGGGCCGCCCGAACATACAAAGAGACGGGAAAGGGCTGGAGTCTTGTAGGGGTGTGGGGGGCTGGAATTGCGGCCGTCCTCGCGGCTGTGCTCGTCGTTCCCGGATTGGTTATCTCGCTCGCCCCTCAAGCCTTCAGCGCCGAGGTCGAGCGCTCGGTGGTAGCGAACGCTGCGGCTCTCGGTGCGGAAATCACCGTCGATTGCCCAGCAACGCCTCCATTGCTGATCGGTGAGACCTTCACCTGCCGCGCGACGAAGCCCAACGGCGAGATGGACTCGATTCTGGTGGGCCTCGAGCGCAGTAATGGCTGGATCACCTGGCAGGTCGAGTACTGGGGCGCATGGGTGATGCTCAGCTAGCAAGCTGTAGCGACGCGCTTCCAAGCTGTTCTCTCAGGACTCGGATGCCGCGAAGGCGAGCGTCATGGCAGAACCCAGTTGGCCAGCACTCGCGTCGATGACGGTCGTGAACCCGAGGCGCGCAGCCTCGGCGGTTCTTCGAGCAACGGAGGAAGCGCTCCGGATCTCACCAGCGAGACTGATCTCGCCAACCGCGGCGAGCGTCGCCGGTAGCGGCGAATCGTGGTGAGCGCTTGCGATCGCCAATGCGATAGCGAGGTCGGCCGCCGGTTCTGTGACGCGAATCCCGCCGACGGTCGAAACGTAGACATCGCATCCAGACAGCGGTAGGTGCGCTCGCCGCTCGAGCACGGCAAGCAGCATTGCCACCCGAGAGGAGTCGACTCCGTTGACGACCCGGCGAGGTTGCGGCGCCTGCGTCTTGACGATGAGTGCCTGCACTTCAACAGGCAAGGCCCGGCGACCCTCGATCGCGATGGTCACGCAGGTTCCGCTCACGGGAACGCGCGAACGCGAGAGAAAGAGTCCGCTCGGGTCTGCGACCTCGGCGATGCCGTCGCCGGTCATCTCGAAGCAGCCGACTTCCTCTGTCGACCCGAAACGGTTCTTATGAGCGCGAACGAACCGCAAGGCGGTCTGGCGGTCGCCTTCGAACTGCAGCACAACATCCACGAGATGTTCAAGCAATCGAGGCCCAGCAATCGAGCCGTCTTTGGTCACGTGACCGACGAGAAGCACGGGCAGGTTGCGGTCTTTGCTGAGGCGAATAAGGGTGGATGCCACTTCGCGCACTTGTGACGGACCGCCGGCCAACCCATCGGTCAGCCCGGATGACACGGTCTGCACCGAGTCGATGATCACGAGTTGCGGCTGCACCTGGTCGATGTGCCCAAGGACTGCGGCGAGGTCGGTCTCTGCGGCGAGAAACAGTTCAGGCTCGAGAGCGTTCGTGCGCTCTGCGCGAAGCCGAACCTGGCTGACGCTCTCTTCAGCAGTGACATACAGCACGCGTTTGCCGGTGCGCGCGGCCCGACAAGCAACCTCGAGCAGAAGGGTGGATTTGCCGACACCGGGTTCTCCGCTCAGCAGGATCGCGGCCCCCGGCACCACCCCGCCGCCGAGTACACGGTCGAATTCGGCAATACCGCTCGGCCAGTGCGCGACGCTTGCGGCGCCGATTTCTGTGATCGCGATCGCGCCAACCACTGGGCGAACGGCACTCACTCGAACTGTTGGCGCTGCCCCATCGCCGACTGTGTTCCATTGCTGGCACTCACCGCACTGCCCGACCCACTTGAGGCTCGTCCAGCCACACTCGGTGCAGCGGAAAACGGAGGTCGGTCGGGCCATTGCGCCAGCCTAGAGTGAGCCGACGACATCAGGTTTCATGACTACGACCATGTTGCGTAGCACCACACGTCACCCAGAGATATGATCGAGCGCAACCGGAGGCCCCTATGAACCGTCATTCGCAAATAGTGTCCACTCTCATGGTCCCGTTCATCGCCGCGGCGGTATTGGTGGGATGCTCGGCCGGTGGAGACGAAGCGAGCCCGAGTGATGAAGTGGGCGGGTCGACCGGCGAGCTCGGCGAAGCGGACAGCGACGATCTCGCCATCGGAGGCGACACCTCCTGCATTTCGGGCAGGGTGTGGCAACTCGACATCGAGGATCTGGCGAGCCAGCTTGCCATCGAACTCGCGGCAGGGGGTTTTGAGGTACTCGAGTACGGCGTCGAAGGCGGCAGCACCCTGCAGTTCGACGAGGCGGGAGCCGTGAACATCGCCTCTCAGCACGTATACACCATCATGGTGATCACCGACGCGGATGCCAGCATCACCTTGGCGCAGGTTCATGAGGGGGCACCCTCAGGTGAGTGGGGGTGGAAGGGCAACACCAATGTCATGGAGTTCGCAAACTGGGACTCCGGCGGCTACTCGGTCGTAAACTTCCTCGTCGTGAACGGGATCTATCTGGAGTCGGACATCCCGATCCCCAGCGACACGATGTCTGGCACGAACATGACCGTCGAGTGCGTCGGATCGAAGATGACCACAATCACGGACGGGAGCCCGTTCATCCAGCGCTGGACGACCGACGACTGACCGAAGGTCGTCGGCTCAGCTGGCCTTCACGCGAGGCTGAGGAAGAGCTTCTCGATCTCGTCAGGAGTCATGCCGTCGTGGGTACCCTCGCCGGCCGAGTCAGCTACACCGCACGAGACAATCGCATTGGCGATGATCGCAAAGCCCGCGCGGATGAGGATCCGCTTCATTGCGTCCGGATCGTGCGTGCTCGTCGAGGCGGTGCAGACGGGTCGCGGTCGACACCCCGGCAGCGACGCCGCCAATGATCAGGATGCGGCGGGGAGCGGTCATGGAGTGCGTTATACCCTCCCGGGGTATTCATCGATCCCCTACGGTTGAGCCGGTCGGTTAAGCTCGAAGCGAAAGAGGGGGCACTGTGGCATCCGATCAGTCGTTCGATCCCCGTTTCGACCCGACCTTCCAACGCGGGTTCGACGCCATGGCGGCGGGGTCCATGGCGGCGGGGCCCCTCGAGGCTGCGCCCGTGTTGCCAATAGTTGAGGGGTCTGGACGGGTCGAGCAGGTGGGCCGGGTGCCGGTCGAGCGGGCGGTGGTCGAGCGCGCCGAGGCGCTCTTCGTTCGAGAGCCCGGTCCCTCCCTCCGCGGCAACCCTTGGATCAGGGTTCTCTGGATGACGGCACTCCTCCTCGCCGCCGCCGGGGCTGCCGCCCAGTACTTCGCCCAGCGCATCACATACGCGCCGACCGCACCGACGGCCGCGATCGAGTACGTCGTTCCCGCCATGCTCTCGGCCCTCTCGCCCTGGCTATTCGCGGTGGGACTCGCGACCGGCGTCGCCACCATGGTCATCCACGCGCTGCGCTGGTATCCGGGGGACTGATGCGTCCCAGTCGGATCGGTGCCTTCGTCGGTGGCGGGTTGTTGCTGCTCGGCGGGGCACTGTTGGGCGTCTCCGCGGCGGAGTACCTCAGTTCGCCGCAGCCACTCGACAGCTTCTCTGGCAACGTGGTGTTCACGGTCAACGGCCGACTCGTGCAGTACCCGTCGTGGGCTCCGGATGCTCCGACAGTCCTCCTGGTCGGCGCGGGGCTGGTTGTGCTGGCGGTATCCCTTATTCTGACGGCGCTCGCGTGGGGGCCGCGGCGCGATCGCGTGTACTAAACTCGCCTGCGGAACCGTGTCCGAGCGGCCGAAGGTGCAACTCTCGAAAAGTTGTGTGGGTGAGAGCCCACCGTGGGTTCAAATCCCACCGGTTCCGCCAATGTGATCTCGCAAGACACGGGAAAGTGCTAGGCAACCCGTCGAGCGTCATGCCGTGCCGCCTGCTATTCGAGCAACTTGCCGGCTTGGGTGATGTCCTCCATGAGTGCCGCGATCTCGGCCGGCACCTCTGGAATCTGCTCGTGGGCGATCGAGCCGTCGGCTGACCACACCAGGTTCACCTGCAGGGCGGGGTCCATGTCTGGGTAGTCGCTGCGGTTGTGAGCACCACGGCTTTCGCGCCGCTCCAGAGCGCAGGCGAGGGTTGCTCGAGCCGCCATGAGAGATGCCCGCAGGTCGAACGCGTGTGCAAGGCCAGAGAACCCCGCGACATCCGGATGCACGCCGATCCTCGTTTGGCGATCGTCGAGGTCGTCCAGCTGGCGCAGTCCTTCCAACAGCCCCGCCTCGTCGCGCACGACTCCGCCGAAGTCGGTCATGGTGTTGCGGATGTCGCGCTGCAAGGCCCGCACATTCTCCTCCCCATCTGAGGCCAGAGTGCCGGTCACCTCCCGCTCGGCGGCGTCGATCGCATCCTGCGACCGATTCTGGGAGACGATCCCAGCGCTGTACTCTGCCGCAGCCTCGCCGACGATCCGGCCGAAGACGAGCAGCTCGATGAGCGAGTTGCCGCCGAGCCGATTGGCCCCGTGCAGCCCGCTGGATGCCTCACCGATGGCATACATCCCGACAACATCGGTGGAGTGGTCTTCCGGTCGCACCCACACACCGCCCATGGAGTAGTGCGCCGTCGGGGCGATCTCGATGGCGGTAGTTGTGACATCCAGTACCTGCAATTCGAGCATGGTCTGGTACACGCGCGGCAGGCGCGTCATGATCGTCTCGCGAGGCAGGTGGGAAATGTCGAGCAGCACGCCGCCCTTAGCGGTGCCGCGCCCCTCCTTGATCTCGGTGTACGCGGCAAGCGCGACCCTGTCGCGGGTGGATAATTCCATGCGCTCGGGGTCGTAATTGACCATGAACCGCTCGCCGAGGGCGTTCCGCAGAACCCCGCCCTCGCCCCTGGCGGCCTCGCTGATCAGGGTGCCTGCGGCATTCTCTGGTTCGAGGATGCCACTCGGGTGGAACTGAACGAACTCGGCGTCGCGCAGCCGGCCGCCGGCATCCACCGCCAGCTTGAATGAGTCGCCGGTGTTCTCGTCGCGGCGGCTGGAGGTGCGACGCCAGATGCGATTGTGTCCACCAGCGGCAATGATGACTGCGTCGGCGATGATCGTCACCCGGCTGCCGTCGCGCAGGTCGAAGCCGTAGGCACCGAACACCACGTTGTCGCGCACCAGAGTTCGCGTGATGTACACCGAGTCCAGAATGGGTACCTCAAGCTGGGCGGCACGGGCGACCAGAGTGCGCTGGATCCCGAGGCCCGTGTAGTCCCCCGCGAACGCGGTGCGGCGATACTTGTGGGCGCCAAAATAGCGCTGGCTGATGCGCCCGTCACTCTCGCGCGCGAACGGCATGCCCCAGCGCTCGAGATCCTCGATGCCGCGGCCAGCGTTCTTCGTTACGATCTCGGCGGTGTGCGGGTTGGCCAGAAAGTAGCTCTCCTGGATGGTGTCTGCCGCGTGCTGCTGCCAGCTATCTTCGGCATCCATCGTGGCGAGGGCTGCATTGATGCCGCCCGCGGCCAGCGAGGTGTGTGCGTCGTTCTTGGGTCGCTTTCCGACGGCGAGTATGTCAACCCCGCGTTCGGCGAGCTCGATCGCGGCCCGCAGGCCTGAACCTCCGGTGCCGATGACGAGCACGGAGGTCGAGATGCGGCGTCCGGCGGCGGTAACTTCTGGCATGAACAAGCCTTTCCAAGGGAGCGATTCGGAGCCGATCGAGCGCTGCTCCAGCCGCCACACTAGCTTGGGTTTGCTTGGCATTTGCCCTGCGTGACAAGCACCCCGCGGACGGTGCAACGCC